>ENA-OROK01001371-OROK01001371.1-human-gut-metagenome-genome-assembly--contig:-NODE-1371-length-23930-cov-6.081843_pt1 | contig 23930 bp, 22 predicted proteins | sample MGYA00242127_ERZ509046 | MGnify/ENA primary metagenome ERZ509046 (study PRJEB26280, sample SAMEA2338728) | human gut metagenome | biome: human gut; feature: human-associated habitat; material: faeces... | reverse complement strand
CATGCTGCCAATAGAACGGATAATAGGGAGAGTAGCAGAAAGGACTTGATTGTTGTTCTCATTTTCTATTTGATTTTTTCTATTTCAATATCTTTATAGATTGCCTCGCAAGCTTTACCTTCGTGAATTTGTAAAGCGATGTATCCTGTCAGTGGAATTTTACCTATTTGTGCATCCGGGTGAGGGCAGTCGGAGAAAGGCTCGATGTAGTCCAATGTTTGTGTTCCATTCAGCCAGATGCGGATACGCGGACCTTCACAACGGATAATATATGAGTTCCACTCTTTGGGATTATAGTCCGGTTTTTTACAGAGAGGCGTACCTAAGAAATCCCACCGGCGTTGCTCATCATAAAGCGCTCCTTTTTTCCATGAGATAATGTCTGCCTGATAACCTATCATTTCATGTTCTTTGTTCTTTTCTGTTTGGGGTTGGCTACGGAATTGGATACCTGCATTATATGAGTCATCCGCACAGTTAATTTTGAATTTCAGGCGGAGTTCAAAGTTACTGTATTCGCGGTCGGAACGCAGGAACTCATTTTTAGGAATATCCTTTTCTATGCTTCCGCCGATAATGGCACCTTCTTCTATGCGAAACCACTTCATGCTGTTGTCGCCGTTATTGCCAGTCCAGCCTTTGAATGTCTTTCCATTAAAGAGAGGTTTTCCCTTGAATCCTTTCAGTATGTCCATTGGAGTGGAAGTCGCTTTTTCCTTTGTTGGTATCAGTGAAAGGCATTGAACATCGGGTAGTGCTTCTTTGTGTACCAGTCTGCCTTTCTCATCTTTTGCTAAAGAGAGTTGGATGCCTTGGAGCTTAATATCTATTTCTCTTGTAACAGGAATATTTATGACACCTAAATCCATCTCCCGGTATTCGTTCCAATTGTTGGTCGGCTGAATCAATGTGGCAAGTTGCTGTTGTCCTGCCGTCACAGTTAGGGCGCTACCTTGGTAGGGTTCAGCATACTTCATGCGTACGATATAGTTCCCTTTTTTAGAGAAGGTGTTCCACGAAATAAGTTGATCCGTGTTATTCCAGCCATGTATCGTTGCTAATGTATCTTTGTCATATACCTTTAATCCGCCTTCTGTCCGGGCATTCTGTGCCCACAATTTTACGGTTTCATTCTTATTGGAGTTTTTCGCTTTCCTATTTCCGAACAATTCTTTACTGAGTTGATGAAGATAGCCCACACTGGGAGTTACGTATTTCAACGGTTCATCCTGATCCCTTTCATATTCGAATACGATAACGGGAGTAGCTCCTTTTTCATAAAGATAGGTTAGCAGTTCTTTGATTTGAGCTGCTCCTTCACCCAAGGCTACATCTTTTCCTTCTTTGTCGCAACGGTCTACATCACGAAAATGAAAATGATACATACGACCTGCATCGGTGTAGCTTCTAACAGCCTCATATACATTGGTACCATCGCGCATAAAGTGTCCTACATCGACAGAAGCACCGATGTATTTACTCCTGTTTTTACAATCGGCCAATACATCCACGGGGTTCCAATAGGGCGAACCATGTGCTTTGGGGTGATTGGTCAGAAACATATAAACGCCATACTTTTGGCATAATTCGTCATAGAAGTCCATACTTCCCGGACCTTCTGCAATACGGACAGGATCGGTAGTCAAAGATATATGCCATTCTTTGCAGAATTGGAATAATTTCTCTGTTTGTCCGTTCTCCGCATCTTCCTTGCTTGGACGGCAGTAGAATGAAGTAAGTGTTATATCCTTCTCCAGACATTTGTTCTTGATTTTTTTTTAGTCTCTTCTGACATTTGCCATGGATTGAATCGTTCTTCTTTTCCCCTCTCTATGGTTTGCCAGATTGTAGCCTCTACATATTTCAGACCTAAATCCGCCGCTGCATCAATAGCGTCAAAAAGGGAGTACCGGGTGAAGGTATAGGACTGAATGCCTACTTTCCAACCCACTTTGTCAAAGTCAGATGCAATGTTTGTTTTTTTATTCTGGGCATATCCGTTGGCGGTTGCCCCGAAACTGAACAGCATTATTAATATAAGCTGTAGATGATGTGACATGTTTTTCATTCTGCTGATAATCTAAAAGTTCTGCCTGCAAAGTTAGGGGAGGAGATAGGGAAAGGACTTTTCATTTTAGATATTTCATTTTGCATTTCAGATAAAAAAGGCCTGCATAATGGTCTCCGGCCTTATTTTTGAGGCTTTTCTTAGATTTCGGTAGGTGTTTTGCCGAAATAGCTTTTGAAGGCGCGGCTGAAAATGCTGAGGCTTGAAAAACCGGAAAGTTCGCTAACTTCGGTTACAGTATATTGACCGGATTGCAGAAGTTTGAGAGCATGATTCATCCGTACGGTCTTGATAAAGTCAGACGGCGATTGATCCGTCAATGTTTTAATTTTCTTATATAGAAGTGAAGAACTCACATTCATGGCTGCGGCAAATTCTTCCTTTCCAAATTCGCTATTGGAAATGTTTTCGTTGATGATGCTAATTGCCCGGCTTACGAACGGATCACTTGGCTTACTCTGGGGCACAGGCAGCTCTTCCCGGATGCCCGGTTCTGCCTGTGCCATTCTTTCTTGCATGAGTGCCTGGACAGCATCGGCAATAAGCCTGTCATTGGTACTCTTCCGCTTCAAGCGGTTCGAATAACTTTTGAAAGCATAAATGATATAGCAGATGGTGCATAGACTGATGATAGCTGCAAACCACCAGGTTTTCCAGAAAGGAGGCGTGACGTGTATGTTCAGGCTGCGTTCATCAATCATTTGCGATAGAGAACTGTCGTACATCCTGATGTGTAATTTGAAGTTTCCACCCGGAAGATTGGTATAATTAATAAAGTGAAGTTCCGAAGGGCGGCTCCAGTTTGCGTCCAATCCCTCTAATAGCCACGAGAATTTCATGTTTCCTGAAGAATTCCCTATTGGAAGCAGCTCTAACATGAAATTGTTCTGAGTGTAGTTTAAGGAAAGATTCTTCTGTTGATTGACGGGAGTATTGTTTAATAAACCGGGAATTGTGCGTATGGAGCGGCCTGCTACGGTGATATTCTGGAAAAAGATATTTCCTCGTGGAGGGGTTTCCTGAATCAGTTCCGGCGCAAACATGATTGCACCGTTGCTTGTTCCCCAGATCAGCTTGCCATTCTTCAGCCGCGTACAGGAGTTGACGCAGAAAGTCGTGGTTGAAAGGGAATAGACCGATGTGTAGGGTTGGATTGTATTATTTAAGATATTGAGCCGGCATAAGCCTCGTTCTGTACCAATCCATAAGAAACCGCTGTCAAATAAGATACTGTTCACATAGTTGGACGTCAGGCCGGATTCCGTTGTAAATCTCTCTGTTTGTTGTTTGTCATAGTCATATCTTATCAGGCCGTCTCTGCAAGTGGCAACCCATATTGTATTGCCGGTTACTACTACGTCCTGAGTCAGACTGCCTTCAACTAACGTTTCCACCGTTCCCTGATTTTTATCCAGCAACAACAAACCACGTGAGGTTGTAAGCAACAGTTTCCCCGGAGAAAGTTCGGCAAACGCGCTGACGGGCTGAACCGGATATTCACGGAAACGATCTTCTTTTATCAGATAACAGGATAGCTTTTGGTTGCCGCCTATCCACACGTCTCCTTCTTTATCCACGAAAAAGTCAAAGATGAAATCGCCAGTAAAGCCGGGAGTGTTGGTCTTGGAGGAGCAATGTTTCAGCGTTTTTCCGGTTTCACGATCCAATAGATAGATGCCGGAAGAATAACTTCCTGCCCAGATATGTCCCTGGTTATCTTCACATAAAGATAAGAATACCTTTGCCTGTTCCGATTTATTCTGGTAATAATGCTTCCACTTGTTGGATGCTGCATCCCAGCGGCTTACACCATTGTTCGTAGCAAACCATATATGCCCTTCGTGATCTTCAATGATCTGGTTGACGTAGTTGTTTCCTAAGGAGTTTGGGTTGTTTATCTGGTAAGTGACCGGTGTGATCTGGGAGTTGTTGTTTTCAAAGAAAGACAGCTTTCCGGTGAATGTGGCTATCCAGTTTTTTGAACCGTCGCAAAGAATATCATATACTCCGTCACCCCGGAGTGAAAAAGGATTGTTCAGGTCCTCCTTATATATATGGAGAATTGTATCTCCTTTTTCGCTGATGTTCCAGATACCTTGTCCGTCAATACCAATCAGAAGGGTGTTTTTGGCATCCTTTCTGATAGCAAGAATGGGTTGCTTCGGAAAGTTTCTGATAGGGATATCTGATAAAGATTTCCGGATGATGTCATAGTAGAAAAGCCCGGCCGATCCGGTTCCAATCCATAGACGTTTTAGCTGGTCGTCATAGTACAGGCTGGGTACCTGAAAGAAATCTTCCGTAGTGTTTGAGTAAAGAAGCCGGCTTTCTGATGTCGAAATATTCAGTAGTGAAATGCCTGCCGATGTAATATAGAATAAGTGATTGTCGTCATAAAAAGTGAGATGCTTTATGTCCTCTTCCGTTTGTGGGGTTTTTGTAAGTATGTTATTCTCATATTTAAAGAGTCCGATCGAGGAAGCAATCCAAAGTACATTGCTTGTATCGGCAACGATGGTTCCTATTGTAATGTGGCTATTATCGGTTTCTTCCCGCAAGTCTGTCAGGAAGAAGAACTGGTCTGTAGGTTCGTCATAATGGAATATCTGGCCGTTATTGGTGTAGGAGAACAGTTGTGAATTGCTATAAGTCAGCTTTACGAATACAAAATCTGTGGTTCGGCAGGGAAGTTCATAATTGCGGCAGTCGCCTTCAGTCACTCTTAAAATGCCGGTTTTGGTGGAGGTCCAGATAAAACCATACTGGTCTTTACAGATGGAAAATGCTTCTCCTGATGTAATGCCATAGGTGTCACTGATGTTGTAGAATTTGGTATTGGTAGAGAAAGAGTTCAAACTAATAGAAAGCAAGACAAACAGCAGCAGTTTGACTCTTTCTTGTAATATCATTTGGAACTTTTTCATTAAAGGAGCATTCGTTGTTTAGAAATTCTGTAGCAAAGATAATAAATATCTATTGAGTTATGAATTAATTCGCCACGGAGTAACACAGAGTTTCACGGAGATGAATCCTGCACCGTAAAGCAAATAAGAAAGAGCGCTTTGCAGGAGTTAGACTTCATTATCTCGTTATATAGAAAGCTGAATGATAGAGGAAAAACTTGATATGCTCCTTCCTTTTTCTCCTAAAGCCTTAATGTTAATGTTATTATGCTATAAGCAAAACCTCGTTTTTCAATTGAAGGCTGTGCAGCCCGCAGTTGTGGGACCGACAGCCCTCAACTGTAAAACGTAGAGCCCTCAACTGTGAAACGAAGTTCTGTTACGGGCAAAGGAACAAAAACAATAAGGCTAAGTTGGGTTTTCATAGGACCTTCTTCTCATTTTTCTTATTGTTCCTAAGTATTCTATTGTGGGATTTGTCGATCTCGCAACAGGATTTTCAAGTTCTTTTCGTCGCCTAATATTATGATATGAAAGGAATCAGGAAGGTTTTTTGAAGAATAATGCAGAGATATCCTCTGTTTTCTTGTAAAAGAGAGGTGTTTACGGGGATGTGCGTAAGGTATGTAAAAAACGTATTGAGAGTCTGATTATTAGCTGGTTGTAATAGAAAAAGTGCTTTGAAAGCCTGTTTTTGGGATGTAGGATGAAATTTGCCTACACCATTCTACATCATTCTCCACGCATCTATTTGTCTGATAATCAAATGAAAAAAGTCTCCGGTGTAGGATGTAGGAAATAGAGAACTATTTTTCCAATAGAAGAAATTTATTGTTTGCGTTGTTTTTGTATGGGATAAATAGGCATTTGTATCTTTAACATACCGTTCTACAATACTTAGATTGCGTTATTCCGGTCGGGAACATTATTTCTAAAACGTTGGTAGAGTCATTTTCTCTATCATAATGAGCTAAATGATAATTGCCGTATCCTATGATATCTATTCCGATATTTTGTGTATCTTTGTTGCATATTTCTTCAGTGGTGAAGGGATATGTTTTATGATTTGGAGATCATTTTATTATTCGTAATTCAAAAAGTCTGGTAAATATTGTAAGATATACACACTATATGCTGTATATCAATACAATAATATCGTATACATCTCATCAAGGAAACGAAACAGGAACAAAATCAATATTTTAAGCGATTCTCGGTTTTTCGCATTTCACTTGGTTTCATCCCTTGCACTTGGTCGCATTCAAAGTGCTTTTCAAAGTAGTTTTCCGATTATCGACCTCTTATCCGAAGAATGCCGTTCGGTGTTTCATTGATGAATTATTGCAGCCAAAAGAAAAAAAGACGAGCTGTGGTCTTTGCCTTACATCTTCATTGAAACTTGTATTTTCCGCAAAGGTAGTTGCTTCTATAAAACCATAGGCATATAGAAAGGCAAATATGCCTACCTAAATATAGTTTACTTTGATTTAGCATATATAAGGCTAATGCACAAACTAAACTGAATTTTCAACCCATTTCCACTACCTGACGATTCGTCAAACATACAGCCAAAAGAGAAGAAAGGCTCGCTGTATATTTTCTCTTTTCGCTGCAATATTTTATCGAGTTCTTTTTGGATACGCTACATAAAAGCATTTTTTGTAGTTTAGTCTATAAAAACTGTTTCTTATTATTTTTATAGCATAATATTTTATATCTTTGCAAAAAGAGAAGATATATCATGAATGCGATAGAAGTATTAGCCCAACAACAAGCAGATGAAATCTTGCAATTGGAAACTGCGTATGCAAATCTATATCATGCCTATGAGCGTGGGAATAGAGACGAAATGATGTCTGCATATAGCGCAGCCGAAGTTATTATCGGCCTACAGAATAGGATATTGAATGAAACGAAACGAATTTTATGCTCTAAAGGAATCACTCCAGACATACGACCATGTCCAATATCACTCATCCATGATGATGTAATCTTGAGGTCTAATATTGAAGGCTGTCTTAACGTGTTGCTGGCAGAACTTCAATCAAGGCACTTCTATCGTTCTAACAATACATATGCTCAACGTATGTTATATCGTCCCAATCATACGTTTCGTCAAGATGAAGTTTTGTATGAGTCCAATATCCGACAACTCAAGGTCGCTGATTTGCTTGCCGTTGCTAAGTACGCAATCAGTGTCGCCGAAGCAATAGAGCCGAGCAGCAAGCTATATGCACAGGCAAATGGAGCAATTAGCGTCTTACAGGGGATTGATACTATACTCAATAATAAACCGGAAGATAAACCGACAAACAAGATGTTGCATTTGGCAACCAGTTTTATATCTACGGTTGTGAAATCATCACTTAGAGACGATGACGCCAAACGAGGAGTGACAGCAACAGCAATAATGATCGATTTGGCGATCGATTTCTTTTGCAAGAAATAAAATAAAAGCGAAATGGATAAACCGAAGAACCGCATAAAAGAGGTGCTTGAAGAAAAAGGCATCAAGCAGACATGGTTAGCAGACAAACTCGGAAAGAGTTTTTGCATTGTCAATTCTTATGTCTGCAACAGACGTCAGCCAAGTTTAGATGTGTTATTCGAAATTGCGAACATCCTACAAGTTAATCCGAAAGATTTGATTAGCAGTAAATAAGTCCAAGTATATGGAACAATGCGAAATCATAAAATGTTTTGAATTAAAGTATTAATCTGTTTAATCGCTTTAATGATTATCGATTTGGTTGACTTTAAAAAGATTGATTAAAAACAAAGGGCACAACGAATAAAATTTATCCAAAGAATATTCTTGATGAATATATTGTTAGACACGAATATCATTATCCCATTGGAAGATACGAGTAGAATTCTCGATTCTTCCTTTGCCGAACTGCGGAAACTTTCCGCAGAGCAGAGTCATTGTCTGTATATTCATCCGATGCAGCTTGAAGACATTAACCGAGACAAGAATCAAGAAAGACGAAAAATCGTATTATCTCGGTTAAAGCAATATTCAAAGATAGAAAATCCACCAATCTTATCCGATCAGGAATGCCATGAACTCGGTTTATCGCAATCTAACGATAATGATAAAGTAGACAATAACGTTTTGTTCGCTTTGTATCGGGGTGCAGCGCACCTTCTCGTTACAAACGACGAAGGCATTCACCGGAAAGCCTCGAAAATCGGATTGCAGGATAAAGTATATCGGTTAGAACAATTCTTGTTATTACTTAGGCGATATACGACTATCCCGTTTTCTTTCGATTACACTGGTGTAAAAGAACGTTTTTTATATGAAATAGATAAAAACCAACCGTTCTTTGAATCTTTACGACAATCGTATGACGGTTTTGATAGATGGTTTCAAAAATGCGCAGAAAACAAGCGGAAATGTTGGTGTATTGAAGATGAAGACAGCAGGGTAGTTGCAATCTGTATATACAAACATGAACAGGATGCCCGACTAACTGATAATGGAGAAATTACTCATGGACGCATTCTGAAACTTTGCACGTTTAAGGTAGACCCTAAGGCTCGTGGAAAGAAGTTAGGCGAACGACTTTTGTATATCGCATTCGACTATTGTGTAAAAAACAAGTTGGACTGGATATATCTACATACGTTCGGAGAGGAACAGAAAACACTTGTAGGACTTTGTTTAGACTATGGTTTTTATTGCCTTGGTAAATATAAACAGGATGATGTTTATATCAAGCCAATGAAATTAATGAATGATAATTTCGGTAGTTTGGATTCTTTGATAAGGTATTACCCCTATTTCAAGGATAATGAATCCGTTCAAAAATTCATTATTCCTATTCAACCGCAATATCATGAAGATTTATTCCCGGACTTCAGTAGCATGAAAGGCTCTTTATTCGAGAAGGATCAATCTTTATATTCTTGTCAAGGTAATACTATAAAAAAAGCTTATTTATGTCATTCTCGAATCAAATCCATTCGGAAAGGTGATATTGTCTTATTTTACAGAAGTAAAGATCGCAAATCCATACAATGTATGGGCATAGTTGAAGATGTCTTATCTTCAGAAAATATCGACGAAGTATTTCCTGCTATTGCCAAAAGAACCGTCTACAATTATTCGGATCTACAGGAGATTCTGAAGAAGAAAACATTGGTAATACTTTTCCGGTATATAGCTCTTGACAAAGAAATATCCTATCTACAGATAGCTAAAGCCAAAATTGAAGGATATATCCAAAGTATTAGAAAAATTGATAATAAACAATATTTAGCATTGATACATGAAAACTGAAACAATTATATTATCCATTCATCCAAGTCATATTGAAAAAATATTATCTGGGGAGAAACGATACGAATATCGCAAGCGTATTCCTACGGATATACGATACATTGTCGTATATGCAACTGCACCTATCAAAATGATTGTCGCCTTGATTAAGATAGATTCTATTTTAAAGGGGACGCCAGAAAGCGTGTGGGAAAAAACCAAAAAACATGCAGGTGTTTCCAAGGATTTTTTCATGCTCTATTTTACTGACCATCAAGATTCCTATGCAATTAAATTTAAAGCGGTATTCAAATTAGAAACACCCAAATCTTTAATGTGTTTGGACAATAATGTTTCTGCCCCACAATCTTATACATACCTCAAAGAGACAGCCGAAGAATTATGTAATAAATTAGGAATAAAGAGATTTGAGATATGATGAATTTCGATGAATACATACGCCAAGGCGAACCGCAGCAACGGGAAAAGGGCTATGCATGGCAGACCGCAATCGGCTTGCAGGCAGTTGATGGTCTGAAACCCTCCGATTATCTTATCGAGACTGCACGCAAAGATATTGAGGGAGAAATTACGATTGACGAGGCCGAACAGCTTATAAAGAGCTATTACCAGTCAAAAGAAGCTCGTACACCAGAAGATGACGAAATGCACGAGGCAGATACGGCTTCGACCAATATTCGCCGGCTGCTTACCGAGAAAACCTTTGCTTTTACGCTTGTCGGGCTAACCTCGATCCATCGTCGGATTTTCGACGGTGTATTCAAGTTTGCCGGTCAGATTCGCGATTACAACATCACCAAAAAAGAGTGGGTGCTGCGTGGTGATACGGTGTTGTACGTTTCCGCACCCGACCTTCGCAATGCGATCGAATACGACTTGGAACAAGAACGCCGGTTCGACTACTCCAAAGTGGACAGGAATGGATTAGCGAGCCACATTGCCAAATTCGTATCGGGGCTGTGGCAAATCCATCCGTTCGGTGAGGGAAATACACGGACGACGGCCGTGTTCACGATTCTTTATCTCCGTTCTATGGGCTTTGACGTGACAAACGACTTGTTCGCCAACCATTCGTGGTACTTCCGCAATGCGCTGGTACGAGCCAACTATCAGAACGTACAGAAAGGCATTATGCGTAATTCAGAATATTTGGAGCGTTTCTTCCGTAATCTGTTATTAGGCGAAAACAATGAGTTGCGGAATCGGTATATGGTTGTTGATGCACCGGAAGAATTGATTGAGGAACAAATGCAACACGAAGACCGTACAAGTACCGAACAACCTACCGTACAAGTACCCGAACAAGTTCGCGTTTTGCTGTTAGCCTTGTCAAATGAACAATTATCATTAAAAGGATTGATGGAAAAAGTCGGACTAAAACATCGTCCGACATTTTTGGAGAACTATATAAACCCCGCTTTCGAGGCAGGTTTTCTCAAGGTGCTATATCCCGACAAGCCCAATCATCCGAGACAAAAATACTTGCTCACGGCAAAAGGCTTGGCTCTGTATAACGAAATCAAGAAAATGCAATAGTCTTGATAATTGTTATCGTTTGGGATTTTCCCATCCTTGATAATGACATTCTTTTGTGACATTTTTATCGGATAGCTTTCGGTATCCAATGCAGCTTCTTGCATTAGGCATTTGCCAAAGCTATCTTTGTTCGGGCTTGCCCTATGTCCACGAAATTCTTTTCGGGGGAGCCTAATTCCTAATCTATGAAATTCAAAAGAAATCAAAAGAACTAATACCATTGATATACAATATATTAAGCAAGACAATATAATTCCATTGAGAGAGGTTAAATGTTGATTTTACCCGATATTTTGTGACTTATTTTTGTTACTTTTGTCGAATTAATTTCGTAACTTTGCAGGTGTAAAACAAACCCTCTCCATTATGGAAAACCAAAAGGCAACATCAGAAAGGAAAAGCAAGAAGCCGGCAAAGAAATCGCCGATCAAAATCCGGTATCGTGAATTAAGCGACGGGCGCAGGTCTATCATGCTTGACACGTATGTCAACGGCAAACGCAGCTACGAGTTTCTTGGGCTGTACCTTCTTCCTGAATCGGATGCCAAAGCAATAGCCCAAAACGCGAAGACGCAACGCAAGGCGGAACGTATGCTTGCCGAGCGGCTGAAAGAATGGCGCAGGCTCGAAAAGATCGAGAAGGCGGCATCCGTCTCCATCCCGGTGGCGAAGCTGCCCGGCGAGCGGCTTCTGCTGGCGTGGCTTGACGAATACCATGACATCCAGAAGAACCGTGGCGTGGTCGCATTGAGCAGAATACCCACGTTGAAAGACATCGTGCGGGATGCGGCACCCGAAATCCGGTTATGCGACATTGACTTGCCCTTCTGCGGAGAGTTCATCGTGCGTCTAAGACAGCGGAAGAACAGCCGTACAGGGGAACTGCTTTCCTCCAAGACCACCTTTAACATCCTCGGAGAATTGAAGACCGCGCTCAACACCGCCGTGAGGCTGGGTTATATCCGTGAGAATCCTCTCATGAAAATTCCGCCGCACGAGAAAATCAAGCCCAAGGAGAAGAAACGCGATTTCCTCACCATTCCTGAAATAAAGTCGATGGCCGCCTCGCCCTGTGGCTGTCCGCTTGTAAAACAGGCCTACATGTTCGCGTGCAACTGCGGATTGAGGCTCGGCGACCTGCTTGCTCTCAGATGGGATGACATTTCCACCGCAGGCGGACACAGCTCCATCCGGATACGCATGCAGAAAACCAAGCGGCCGATTGTCCTGCCTCTCGGCAGACAGGCCGTAAAATGGCTGCCTCGCAGAAGCGGCGCGGACGGCTCGGACAAGGTGTTCGCAGGATTGACCAAGTTCCGGATAAGCCGTTTCCTGCAACCCTGGGCCGACGCCGCCGGGATAAACAAGAAAATCACATTTCACACCAGCCGGCATAGCTTCGCGACGACATTGCTGACCATCGGCGTTGACCTCTACACCGCAAGCAAGCTTTTGGGGCACACGAGCATCCGCCACACCCAGCGTTACGCCCAGATTGTCAACAGCGTCAAGGAGGATGCCGTCAGCGCGATAGATTCCGCATTCCCCCTGCCTTCAAATACAAACCTCTCAAATCAATAGCCCATGCCACGCACGAAGAAAATAAAATCGCTCAAAGAGCCTGTGACCGTCCGCTTCCGTGACCTCGCCAACGGGTCGAAGTCAATCTATCTGGACATCTACCACAAAGGTCGCCGTTCCTACGAATTCCTGAAGATGTATCTGCTGCCGGAAACCAGCGAGGCGGTCAAGCAGCAGAACGCCGCCATACTCCGTGCCGCCAACACCATCAAGTCGCAGCGCGTCATCATGCTGGCCAACAACGAGGCCGGACTGAAAAACACATCCGTACACGCCAAGATGCTTCTGCTTGATTGGATGGACACTTATTATCAATCGTGCGAGAAACGCGGGCGCAAAGGCAACCACCAGATACAGAACGCCATCAAGATATTCAAGACCTACCGTCCTAAGACCCGGATCGGTCAGGTGGACCGAGAGTTTTGCCTCAGTCTTAAAGAGCATCTGTGCAATGGCTACCGCACCAAGTCGGGAGCGACGCTCAGCGACTATTCGGTAATCAATTACATGGCGGTGCTGCGGGCCGCGCTGAACGAGGCCGTCCGCGCCGACATCATCCCTGACAACCCGCTGATGAAGCTCTCCGTCGCGGAAAAGGTCAAGGCTCCTGTCAGCCAGCGCGAGTACCTGTCCATCGACGAGGTGCAAAGGCTCATCGACACGGACTGCAAGCACGGCATAGTCAAAAGCGCATTCCTGTTTTCCTGCAACTGCGGCCTGCGCCTGAGCGATGTGAAGAAGCTGCGCTGGGGCGACATCCAGACCGACGGCGACAAATGGCGGGCCAACATCATCATGTTCAAGACGCAGACGCCGCTCTATCTCCCCCTTTCCAAGAACGCGAGACGCTGGATGCCGGAACGGGAGAGCGACGATGCCGACGAGCTGGTTTTCAAGGGCATGCTCAGCGACCACTACGGGAACAGGGTGTTGCGCAAATGGATGAAAGAGGCCGGAATCGCCAAGCACGTCTCCTACCATGTGAGCCGGCACACATTCGCCACGATGATGCTCACGCTCGGAGCCGACCTCTACACCGTAAGCAAACTGCTCGGACACACAAAAATCGAGACCACGCAGATTTACGGAAAGATCATCAATCAGAAAAAAGAGGATGCGATCTCGATGCTCGACTCCGCTTTTGACTGATGTACCCCAGGCGTTGATAAAATGCAGAGTTTTTGGATGATACACCGCTGCCTTTAATATTTGATTTTACCAAATCTACCGAAATAATCAACATTTGGTAAATTTGATTCTGCAAGACACTTGTTTATTCGGTTGATGTTTAGTACCTTTGCAACAAAATGAAGCAAATGAAAAATAAGTTAATCGCAAGGGACACTGAAATCGAAGACCTCAAAAGATGTCTGGAGTCCGAGGAATCCGAGTTTGTGATTGTTTACGGACGCAGGCGCATCGGGAAGACCTTTCTGATAGAGGAGTTCTTCGACAAGACGTATGATTTCAAATTCGTCGGAGGTCATAATCTGCCGGAAGAAAGGCAGCTCAAAAATTTTGCGCTCGCGCTGAAACGCCACTCGAAAGGAAGCCTGCAAAATTTTTCCGACTGGTCGGAAGCCTTTTATGCCCTCGAGGAGTATATGGAGGCGATTGATGACGACCGGAAGAAAGTGATCTTCATTGATGAGATGCCGTGGATTGACACTCCCGGATCGGACTTCATCCAGTCGCTTGAATACTTCTGGAACGGCTGGGCGGCAGGGCGCGATGACATATTGCTTGTCGCCACCGGATCGTCCACATCATGGATGGTTGACAAACTGCTTGACAACCCCGGAGGGCTTCACAACCGTATTACCACCCGCCTGTATCTCAATCCGTTCACGTTGAAAGAGACGGAGGAGTATCTGAAAAGGCGCAGATTCCCCTGGAACCGCTACCAGATTTTGCAAAGCTACATGCTTACCGGCGGCGTGCCGTTCTATCTCAAATTGCTCAATCCCAAGATGAGCCTGGCGCAGAACATCGACAGACTGTGCTTCCAGCCCAAAGGCAAGCTGAAAATGGAGTTCGACGAACTGTATCCCGCATTGTTTGACAAATCCCATCTGTACCTGAAGGTCGTCAGCCTCCTTTTCGGCAGACAGAGCGGAATGACACGTTCCGAAATATCCGATGCCATGAAACTTGAAGGCGGCGAACTGACAAAGATCATCCGCAATCTCGAGCGCAGCGATTTCATCGCCAGACGGCTCCAGTTCGGCAACAAGAAAAAGGACGCTATATACCGTCTCGTGGATTTCTACACCATTTTCTACTATTCATTCATCGAGCCTAACGACACGCTGAGCCAGAACTGGTGGGTCAACCACATGAACCACACGGCGGTCACTGGGTGGATGGGACGCTCATTCGAGCTGATATGCATGCTGCATCATCAACAGATAAAAAACGCACTGGGCATATCCGGTGTCCCGACAGAAATTTCCTCATGGAGGCAAAAAGGCGACAGGAAGAACCAAGTCAAGGGTGCCCAGATTGATATGATAATCGACCGCTCCGACTTGGCAATCCATCTATGTGAGATGAAATTCAGCGTCAACAAATTCACATTGGAAGCGGACTATGAATCCCATGTCAGAGAACGGATGCAGCTGTTCCGGGAGAGCACCGGAACCGACAAGTCATTGTTGCTGACTTTTGTCACAACATACGGGCTAAGCAACCCCAATACCTATTCCAGCGTCCACAGCGAGGTTACGATGGACGACCTTTTCAATTCGTGAGCATATGGACCAACCGCATATTACAGACATGATGACACATATAACCCTCCGGCTTCAGGAGGTCAACAGTCTTGTCGCCGCCTGTCCGGACGGCACGATGACCTTTGAACAGGCGTATGCCGTGGCGCGGTTCTACTACGACTTTCAGGACACCAACGCCCTGATAACCGAAGCAGAGATACTTGCAGCCGGGGATTCCGGGCGGCTGAGAGAGCTGGCCGTTTCCCTCAAAGATGAGACCGCCGCACTCCTTGATAATATGCACAGGCTTGACAATGTTGACTTCAAGGCTGTGGCCAACGCCCATTCCAGACAGTTCTATTCCAAATTTCAGGAAGCGTCCGACGGACTCAACCCCTATTGGAAGCGGTATTGCGAGCTGAACAACCGCCTTGACTATCTTCCTCTCGAATCTGAGGAATACGCCGAAGCCGAAAGGAAGTGCGAGGAAGCCAAAGCGGAGCATGACGCGCGGCAGACCGTGGTCAGGCGGCTGTATGCCGAATACGAGGACGAGAGCCGCCGCGCCGGTGACGTGTTCTGCTTCAAACTGCCCCATCTCCGCGTCCTTGCCACCAGACTGAACGGCATCGCCGGAAGCATAATCACCGATTTGGACCGCGCGGAGAAAGGAGACCGCCAATGAGCAGTCCGGTTCTTCTTGAGACCGCCAAGTGGCGGGACGTGGTGGAACTCGGGCTGTGCATGGCGATACACGACGTATGCAACGACAGGCAGTTCGAGAACAGCACGCCGCTTGACTTCGCCAACTTCCTTAACGTGAGGACGGAGGCTAAGGACATAGCGGTCATGCCCAAGGAGAGGCTGCGCGTGTGCTACATGATATATGCCGTGGCCCGGAACATCGCGCCGAGAAAGGAGGCCGGGATATGGGTGTCGCTGTTTCTCGGACGGTGCGGCATCCCCAAGACCTACTATGACAAGCACCGCACGGACATCCGCTCCCCATACGCCACTTCGGACAACAAAGAGTACCGCGAATCCATAGACGGAGCCATCGAGGGGTGGCGCATGAGACGCGGCACCCCGTAGGAATCCCGCCTTTCCCCGCCTGCGACATACCAAAGACAACACCGAACGCACTATGTGACTGAAATTCAGCATATAGTGCGTTTGTCTTTTTTAACCTTTCCCCACGGGAGCCACATTGCCCCACATGGAAACGGAGGTAATTTTGCATCGGAACCCAAAGGACGGCAAGACCATTGTCCAGCCCGGCCCAAACCATAAGAATATGAATCCAAAAACAAAAGTACCGATGACACAGAAAAGAAAATTCCTCAATTCCAGCGAGGCCGCCGAGTATCTCGGCCTGTCGATCTCCTATTTCCGCAAGCTGATGATGAAGCGTGCTATACCCATGTACAAGCCGAGCGGCAAGCTCTGCTTCTTCGACCCGGACGACCTTGACGCGTACCTCACAAGCGTCCGCATCTCGTCGCAGAGCGAGATAGAGAGCGAGGCGGCACGCTATCTGGCGAACAACGTGAAACCACGCTGAACCGGACGCCATGGCGACAGACAACCCGACAGACCCGAAAAGGACGGATGCCATGAGCGGGGGCGTGAACATCTACGCCCTGATGCGCGGCTTCTGGAGGGAGAACGACTACGAGCCGTTCTCCACGGCTGAGATCGCCCTGTTCTTCCTTCTCGTTGACAAGGCGAACTGCCGCCGCTGGCAGATGCCGTTCAAATGCCCCACCGCCGTGGCGTGCCGCTCCATCAAGGTGACGAAGCAGACGGTCATGACTGCGCGCGAGAACCTGCGCAGGCGCGGAATCATCGTTTTCACCAAAGGCAAAGGGAACGGCAACACCCCGGAATACACGCTTGTTCCCGACCCGCGCAATTGGACGGTCGGCCTGACCGACTGCCTGACTGATGACTTGACCATCAGCGAGACCAAGGACTTGACCATCGGCTTGACCCCTTATAATATAAAAGATATAAATATTAAATATAAAATATATCCTAATAAGGGCGAAGGTCAAATCTTGAATCTGGACGAGCTTGAAAAGATGCTGCTTGCCGATGCCGAATGGCATGAACAAATACAGGCCCGGCTGCCGGAGCGATACAAGACGGATGCCTGCCAAATAAAAAAGCGGATCGCCGCCTTCTTCCAACAGCTCCGCTGCCAAGGGACGGACAGCAGGGAAGAAAATGATTGCCGCGCCCATTTTTACAACTGGATAAAGAAACAGCTTAAAGAAACTTACGATGGAAACAACAGACAACAGGAACCGGACAGACGTAGAGGCTCTGATGTCACGGCTGGCTCGGCGGGGGACTACGACGGAGCGTTTTAGACTTCCGATGGAACAGGAACAGGCGAAGCGGGTGCTGCTCTGCGCCGTGAAAGCGGAGGTGGAATACCGCTGCCGCCGCTTCGAGATGAACAGCCATGTGGAGCAGCAGGCCGCCACCATCGCCGGATGGCTCACGGACGGCGGCTCCGCTTTCGGGCTGCTGCTGTGCGGTGGTTGCGGCAACGGCAAGAGCACGTTCGTAAAGGCGTTCCAGCAGATACTGAACCAGATGCAGCTGCGCGACGAATACGGGCGCGGCTACCGGGGAATCCGCATCATGGACGCGCGTGGCATCGCCCGGATGTGCAAGGGCGACTGGCGCGAATGGGAGCACATCTGCGACCTGCCCATGCTGGCGGTTGACGACCTCGGCATCGAGCCGCTGGAGATACAGGACTACGGTAATGTCCTTTCCCCTATGGTCGAGCTGCTGATGCGCCGCTATGACCGGCAGCTGTTCACGATGGTCACCACCAACCTCACCCCACAGGAGATACGCGCCAAGTACGGAGACCGCATCGCCGACCGCCTGAACGAGATGATGGTGAAAATCGTGTTCCCGAACCCAACATACCGAAAATGAGGGCGTTGCGTCGCAGATCCGGAGGAGGGCGTTTTTGAGTATGTTGCGAGATATGTTTTGGTGTTACCCCCAAAACACCTCGCCGCTCCCTTCCGGTCGGGAGAAGGCCGCTCGCAGGCTCGCACCCGTCCACTGTTTTACGAATCTTAAAATCCAAGTTTTATGCCAAGAAAGAAACTACTGCCAGAAGAACTGCGCACCCGCACCGTCACCACCAAGATGACGGAGGAGGAGCGCCGGCACATATACGGCACAGCCCGGAAATGCGGGCTGACGCCGAGCGACTACATGCGCCAGCGCGCCATCGGCTACGACCCGCCGTCAGCCCTGACGCAAGAGGAAGCCGCCCTGCTGCACAACCTCGACGGCTGCCGCGCGGACATCGTCAACTATGCCAACGCCCTCGCCGGAATGAAGCGGGAGCGGCGCATGGAGATGTTCAACCGGGTGCCATTCATGCTCGAATGGTACCGGCAGGTAGTCCCCGTAACGAACGCCGTCAACGAGTTCGTCAACTCCGTCATCAGGGGCGGACGGATACAGGAACGCACCCTCGCCAACCTCCGGAAGCTGAAGCCATGATAGCGAAAGCCAAATCCATATCGCACGGCATCAACGGCCTGAACTACATCACGGGCGTGTCGGCCAACAAGAAGCACCCGGAAAAGATTTTCCATGTCTGCGACAACCTGCTTGCGCCCGGCCTGGACCCGATGGGGATATGGAACTCCGTCAAGCTGGATTCGCTGTCCCATCCGCGCATGAGGAACAATATCATCCGCATGGAGATAAGCCCGGCGAAGGAGCACACCGAGAATTTCACGATGGAGGACTGGCGGCAGCTGTGGCACGACTTCGTCACCGAGTTCGACCGTCAGGAGTTCAAAGGCAAGTGCAAAGGCATCCTCTCTCCTAAGACCAATGTCGCCGGAAGCAAATACACCGTGTGGCTTCACGAGGATGCGAAAAGCGGCATACCGCACCTGCACGCCGCAGTGAGCCGGGTGGACTGCAACGGCGTGATCAACAATGACAGCAACATCCACCTCAGGGCGCAGAGGGCGGCGGAAAGAATAGCCCGGAAACGGGGTTGGCGAACGGCAGCGTCCGTCCATGAGGTTGACCGTCAGACTGTCGGTGACGACTGCATGGACGTGCTCCGGCAGATGAAAGAATGGTCGCCCGACGGTTACTTCGACGGACTCCGCGCCAAAGGCTACGAAGTCCATACGCGCCCGGATGATGACGGCAAAATCCACGGCTATGCGCTGTGCATGGGCAACGCCAAGTTCAAGGCTTCCGAGCTGGGCAAAGGGCGCAACCTGATGCTGACAAAGCTTGAAGGCACATGGAAGAAGCTGCATACCCAGACGGCGCAGCATACCCAGACAGGTCAGCCAGAACAAAAGCCGGAACGGAAGCCCGGACAGAACCCTGAACGTACCCCGGGACAGACCCCTGAGCGGAAGCCGGGCACAGATGCGGACACCTCCTGCCAGTACGATTACACTGTCAGCCGACACGACACGAGGCGCGTGGAGTTTCCCCACGGGGACGGGACATACACCCGTTTCATCCCGGAGAAGGTCATGCAGCTGTTCGAGGACGAGTTCGACTACCGCGAGACGGAGAACTGGGCGGACCTGATAAACGAGGCGTGCTATCACTTCGCCGTGGCGATGAGCTGCATGGCCTTCCTCAATGCACCGACATACACATCCGGCGGTGGCGGCGGATCGTCTGACAACGACCTGCCGAAGAAGCGCGACGACCTTGAGGAGGAGATGGAGCGTGCCCGCCGTTGCGCACAGGCCGCACGCTCGAAAATCGGCGTGATTAGACGAAGCAGATATAAACGATAATACCTTATTATATATGGCTCTAAAGAAATTTGACATACCGGAAATCGACGACGCCATCACCGAGGCGAGACGTGAGGAGCAGCTGCTGAAGCAGCAGGAGGCGGCGAAGGAAATCGCCGCCGCGCTCCGGTCGTTCATCGACCGGTCGCCGGACATCATCAATGCGTTGCAGGCGGTCATACCGCTGCTTGACGCGGACAAGTTCTCGGCGCGGGTCAGCGGGGAACTGCGCAAATCGGCAAACAGCATGGCAGCGCAGGCCGGCGACAGCCTGCGGAAGTCCGCCGGTGAGATCGGAAAGCGGTTCATCGCTGATGTGACTCCGCTGGTCGAGCGGGTGGAACAATCGAAGAAACGTGTATCTGTCCCCATACTCGCTTTCAGCATTATCGTTATCTCGATCGCGTTCCTTGCCGCGTTCCTCGGCATCATGATATACGCCAACGCGAGCTGTTTTCACTCAGACTCGCTGTCATGGACTATAACCTTGGTCATCATCGCATGGGGCGTGTGCGTAGCCATTGTCACATACTTGTCAAGAAAACTATGATACGTAATCTCAGGAGAATCCGGCACCCGCCGGCACATCGCATCCGAACAATTAAAAACAAAGCTCTATGGCAACAGTAAAAATCAAATTCCGTTCCTCGTCCGCGAATGCCGGAGAGGGAACAATCTATTATCAGGTTATCCACAACCGCGTGGCCCGACAGATAAAGACGGGCTACCGCATCACACGTTCCGAATGGGACAACTGTCTTGAAGTGCCGCCGTTCTCCGGCCCTGAAAGGACGGCGTATCTCTCCGCTTTGAAGATGAAGGTGGCGGAGGACAAGGCGAGACTGGAGCGTGTCATCGCCTCGCTGGAACAGCGTGACGCGCCTTACACCTCCGATGATGTGGTGACGGCCTATCAGAAGCCCACGGAGGAGCAGGCTACCTTCCTAACGTTCATGCGCTCGGAGATAACACGCATGAAGTCGCTCGGCAAGCAGGGCATCGCCGACGCCTACCACACCACGCTGAACAGTTTTGTCCGTTTCCGGGAGGGCACCGACCTGTCGCCGGAAGCCATTGACGACGGCCTCATATCCGCATACGAGGCACGGCTGAAAGAGGAGGGCGTGTGCCGCAACACATCCTCCTTCTACATGCGCAACCTGCGGGCGGTCTATAACCGTGCCGTGTCCAAAGGGCTGACACCGCAGCGCGACCCGTTCCGCGAGGTATATACCGGCATTGACAAGACGGTGAAGCGTGCCGTGCCGCTCTCTGTGATAAAGCGGATAAAGGCACTCGACCTCTCGCTATCCCCGTTGGAGGAACTGGCGCGGGACATGTTCCTCTTCTCGTTCTACACCCGCGGGATGTCGTTCGTGGACATGGCGTATCTCAGGAAAAAGAACGTGCAGAATGGCATTCTTTCCTACCGCCGCCGCAAGACGGGGCAGCTCCTGTCCATCCGCTGGGAGCAGTGCATGGCGGAGATAGCGGCGAAATATGACACGGAGGGCACGCCCTATCTGCTGCCCATCATCACGAAAGACGGTGACACCCGCAGGCAATACCGCAACGCGAGCCATCTGGTGAACAAGAAGCTGAAGCTCATCGCGGAGCGTCTGAAGCTGCCAGTGCCGCTGACGATGTACGTGGCGCGCCACGCATGGGCGAGCATCGCCCGTAGCAAGAACATACCGCTGTCAGTCATCAGCGAGGGTATGGGTCACGACAACGAGAACACCACGAGGATTTATCTTGCCTCGCTGGACACGGCAACAGTGGACAAGGCTAACCGGCTCATCCTGAAAGCGTTGGAATAATCTGCAAAAATGTGTTGGTGGGATTGTTGAGCGAACCGCATCCTCTCTTTGCAAGAGAGGAATCAACGTGTGCAAAATTAGTGAAAAGATTGAAATTGACCGAATTTTCAACCTTAAAAATCAAGAACAACCTTTGGAGTGTTGAACATGAATAATGAAATGTTGAGCATCAAGCGGCTGTATTCGCTCATAAACTACTGACTGACAATTGTCTTTTATTTGTGTGCCTCTCTTGCAAAGAGATGTATCACGGAAGATATGGAAATATCTCCCCATACATCATTTGCGGGATGGGAAAATCATCACGAAAACAAGTACAACGGTATAAAAAGGAGACGCGAAATATGGCAAGGAATCAAGGCTGGATGCCGCCGGATTGTTGAGCGAATGGCGACCACTCTACATAAGAGAGGCATTTAATTGTGCAAAGGTAATAAAAAAGCGGAAATAAGACACCATATTGGCTGTTAAATTTCTACGCCCGGTCAAGGTTTTGCTTAAAACCGCAACAAATGTTGAGCGTTCATTCGAATTGGCGCACAAACATATATCTGTGTATCAGAGTGTTGCATAACTCATCTCGCACAAACACCTCTCTTATGTAGAGAGGTGCCGGAATATGGGTGTCGAAACCTCCTTATGCAGAGGTGGAACGCACTCATAATGAATGGATAATGACGGATGGAGGGCTTTTGGACTTTCCGCCGATAGTATAAATGGTATAATTAGTACAGTATAATTATAGGCAAGAAATAGACGGACTATAAAAAATAGAAAGGCGATGGTGGAACAGCAGATACATACTTATGCTGAATCCGCTCCTGTACAGGAATTGCCTGCGATAAACTCGCTTCCAACCGGGGAACGGAATTCCGTGGCGAAACGCAAATACGCCACGGCAGTGGAGATGTATGCCTACTCCGACCTGTCCATACGGCGCATCGCCAAACTCTGCCATGTCACCGAAGCCGGGCTGAGCGCCCATATCGGCCGGTACCACCGCGACCTGCTGTTCAAACGCTACGGGCTGTCAGCCGATGACGGCGACCTGCGGACGCTGAAAGTGAAACCGCCCAAAGGGCAGTCGCTTCGCACTTACCGCAAATACAAGGATGCGATAGCGGCCTGTTCCGACCTTGCCTACATTGAATACAACCTCTCGCAGATAGGACGCCTGTTCGGACTGGAAGGCACGGGGCTGGCTTCGCAGCTGCGTTTCCACTATCCAGACGTGATACCGATGCGTGAGAAACTGCGCAAGCGGCTGGGCATCGCCGAGAACACCCACCGGGGCGTGCGCCCTTGGTGCGACGATGCGTACAAGGAGGCGGTGGCGATGTTCTGCGACACCGACCTGTCGATACCGGAAGTGGCGGCGCTGTGCAATGTATCGCCCGGCGGATTCAGCCAGCACCTGCGCTACTACCACAAGGACGTGATAGAGGCCAAGGCGGAGAAACGCAAGGAGGCACGGCGCAAGACCGGCTCGAGAAAAGCGGGCAACCTTTCCGGCAACGGCAATGCCTATGGGCCCAAGCCGGAGACGGTGGAGAAATACGCCAAGGCTCTGGAACTGTTCCGCACCACCGGAATGACGGTAGACGAGATAGTTGCCGCCACGGGGGTGCCCAAAGGCGGTTTCTCGGGCTATCTGCACCAATGGCACCGTGGCGACAAGCTGCGCCGCCGTGGCCTGGACTGGGACGGCGTGAGCGAGCCTGACCTGCTCGGCACCAAGCGCAAGCTGCCTTCGGTGGCTGACAAATACGTCCCGGCGATCGAGAGCCTGCGGAAGAATCCGCGCTCGATCGCTGAAATAGCGGCCATGTTCGGTTTCAATCCCGAAACGTTCCGCGACTACTTGAAAAAACACGTACCGGAACTCCACGCCCTGCACGGCATGACACGCCGCGCCGACGGCCGGCTGGTGAAGCGCAGCAGCGAGGAGAAGTACGGCGCGGCGATACAGGAGTACGCCACCACCGCCGAGCCGCTGAAGAGCATCGCCCGCAGACACGGATTGGTGTACAACAGCATCATGGGCAACGTGCTGCGCAACTGCCCCACGGAACGGGAGAGCCACCGCCGGCTCGTGGAGCAGGAAGAGGCGGCAAGGAATACAAAAGAAAACAACAATGAAACAACCTGAAATAATAAACCAATCATATATGAAGCGAAAGATACTCATACTGATAGTGGCGGCGATTGC
>ENA-OROK01001370-OROK01001370.1-human-gut-metagenome-genome-assembly--contig:-NODE-1370-length-23937-cov-4.552508_pt1 | contig 23937 bp, 19 predicted proteins | sample MGYA00242127_ERZ509046 | MGnify/ENA primary metagenome ERZ509046 (study PRJEB26280, sample SAMEA2338728) | human gut metagenome | biome: human gut; feature: human-associated habitat; material: faeces... | reverse complement strand
CAAAAAGAGAATTAGATAGACAAATATCATCAGCATATTATGAAAGATATATGCTCTCAGATGGAAAACAATTGCCTACAATAAATAAAACTATAGATGAAGATGATTACCCAAATACTAAAATTTTAGATACTTATAGTTTAGAATTTTTAGATTTACCAAATGAATTTTCTGAAAAGGATTTGAAAAATGCAATTATAAAGAACTTAAAAGATTTTATATTAGAAGTTGGTAAAGATTTTACTTTTATAGGAGACGAATACAGAGTTCAAGTTGGAAATCATGATTTCTTTATTGACTTATTATTCTATAACAGAGAATTATCTTGTTTGGTAGCATTTGAATTAAAATTAGGAGAATTTAAAGCAGAATATTTAGGAAAAATGAATTTATATTTAGAAGCGCTAGATAGAGATGTGAAAAAAGAACAAGAGAATCCAAGCGTTGGTGTTATACTTTGCAGTTCTAAAGATAAAGATGTTGTTGAATATTCAATTAGTAAAAATATGTCTCAAACTATGATTTCTGAATATAAGTTAAAATTAATTGATAAAAAATTATTAGAAACAAAACTTAAAGAAATGAAAAATTTGATAGATAATGATGATAAATAGTAATTTGTTGAAATGGAGGATTGATTATGAAAAAAACATTATTTGCTATTTTAGTGTGTGGGGTTATGGTATTAGGAATGACTGGCTGTGGAAAGTCAAAACAAAATAATCAAGATGATATTCATACTTTTGCGGGAACTATAATAGATTGTGAAGAAAAAACTATGATTGTTAGCCCAAATGAAAATGAAGAAGAATATAAGTCTAGTGATAAATTTAGAATTGAATATGTTGGTGGTTTTAATTCTTGTAAAATTGGTGATAAGGTAACTATTACTTATAAAGGTATGATTAATGAAAGTTATCCAGCACAAGTAGGAACAACAAATATTGAGATTAACGATTTTTATATAACAAAACCAGAAAGTCACACTGATATTAGATTTAATGATTATTATACTGCTAATGATCGTACAATTTATTTGGCAGGAAATCTTGGCGAGTTTTATATTAAAGATCAAGGTAAATATATTATTTTGAAAACTTATCTTTCAACTGCATTTCAAACACTTGATGATGGTATAAAACATATTACTGATAAATTAGAGTTAAAAGCCACATTGAAAGATGGAGGAACAAAAATTTACAAATCTAAAAATAAAGATATAACTATGATAGTATGTAATACTACTAAAAATGATAAAAATATATTAATTGGTGATTATTCTATGGAATATACTGAAGGAGATTGTAATAATTAATAAATTACAATTTAGTAATTAGTTAGAAAAATAGTAATTTGTAGTTGAAATTGGAGGATTGATTATGAAAAAGACATTATTTGCTATTTTGCTATGTGGGTTTATGGTTATGGGTTTAACTGGGTGTATCAAAGAAAATAATGATGATGATAAAAAATCATATGAAAATAATGATGAGTGTTGTGAAAGTTGTATGTGTGGTGATACTATAGAATTATTAAAAACAACTGAAACTGCTTGGATATTAACTAAAATAGACAATGAAGGAGAATACAAGTATATTAAAGATTCCTTTATTAATTTTCATGGAACTGGAAAAAATAAATTTGCTTTTTTCAATAACGATAAGGAAATAAAAGGAGAATTTACAATTAATAAAAATAATGAAATAGTATTAATATCGAATGATGGCATAAATAATAAAATAACTTGTAAATTAGGTGAAGAAAAAAATTTAATTGCAGTTATGTATTGTGATAATAATTTTGGTACATTTACATTACAAAAACAAGGAACACTTGAATTGCCAAATATAATAAAAGATACTGTATCAAAAACGAAAACAATAAAGATTAAAGGAAAACAATCAATTACAGAAGAACAAGAAATAAATGAATTTTTATCAGTGATAAATAATTCTAAAGTATGGACTGGTGCTGTAACTTTACCATCACCTAAATATGAATTGGAATTATTGGATATTAATAACGATAGTATTGCAAAAATTTTATACAATCCAGAACATTATTTTACTATTGAAATAAGCGAAAAAAGTTATGAACTAACAAATATTGATAAAAACTTATTGAATACAATACTAGACAAATAAGCAAATTACAATTTATCATTCAGAAATAGACAAATTGTTAAAAATGTGTTGTTCAAAATAAATACCGAACTTGTTAAAATGAAATTAAAGAAAGGGAGGTATTTGATATGAATACAAATAAAATTTATGCAGAACATATTGCAAATGAATATTCTGCAAAAAAAGAATCAAAAGTAATAGCATTAAAAAAATTAGATAGAAAAGCAAAACTACCAGCAAACATATTTGTGTATTCTAATGGAATAATTATGAGCTTGATTTTAGGATTAGGAATGTGTTTGTCTATGAATGTTATTGGAAATGGTAAAATTATAGGTTTAGGTATTGTTATTGGCATATTTGGACTAATTGGAGTAATCACAAATTATTTTTCTTACAAGAAAATACTTGAGAATTCAAAAGCAAAATATGCACAAGATATAATTAGACTTGCAAATGAGATTGCAGAAGAAGATAAATAAGATAAGGAGGCAGTATTAAATGAATAAAAATGAAAGCAAGTATTTTAATACTGCTATTCTTTTTGATGAGGCATTAATTTATTTACTCGAAAAAAAGGATGTTGAATATATTACTATAAAAGAGATATGCACTAAAGCAGGTGTAAACAGATCAACTTTTTATTTACATTACGAATCAATAAGTGATTTAATTGAAGAAACAATGAATTATATAAATAAAAAGTTTGTGGATTATTTTAATGGAAATTCAAAAGATTTTATTGAAAAAATAAAGTATTCACCATTGGAAGAATTAAAGTTAGTTGAAAGAAGATATTTGAATCCATATTTGAATTTTATAAGAGATAATAAGAAAATATTTAAAGCATCTTTTCATAATCCAATAGGAATGAGTGCGTTTGACAAGTTTAATCATTTAAAACAGTATATTCTTATTCCAATATTAGAAAGGTTTAATGTACCTGAAAAAGAAAGAAATTATTTAATTGCTTTTTATATAAATGGTATTATGGCTATAATAAAAGAGTGGATTGATAAAGATTGTAAAGAGTCGATTGATGATGTCGAAAATATTATTATTAAGTGTGTAAGAGAATATAAATGTTAAAGATAAATTACAACTTAAAAGAAAAAATATAAAAATATTAAAAAGAGAGAAAATACCTAGATTTATAGTATTTACTCTCTTTTTTACTATAATTACTATACCATAAAAATTACAAAAAATTCAAGACTTGTAATTTATACTAAAATGATATATTTATATAAAAAAAGGTGTGAATTTAAAATGGAAGAAAAAAATATGACAGTTCTTGTTTGTTGTTTTGCAAGAGCATATCATAATAATAATATAAAAATTTATGAAGATAATTTAGCTGAAAAAATTTTATCAAAAGAGGAATATGATAATATTTCAATCAATATGAGTAATGGGATTAAATTTTTTAATCCTAAATTTACAGGAAATAATAATGAAGCACTTGATTGGATTGTAAACAATAATTTAGCACCATCTATTTTAGCAAGAAGTGCTTTTACGGCTAAGTCAATACAACGAGATAAAAGATTAGGATTGAAACAATATTTAATATTTGCATCAGGTTATGACACTTATGGATATAGTGACAAAGAATTCCAATGTTATGAATTAGATAAAGCAAACATTATTAAAGATAAAATTAAAAGAGTTAAAAATGCCAATATTGATTATTCAAATGTTAAATATATAGAAACGGATTTTTCATTAGACGATTGGCAAAATTATTTAATAAATAATGATATAAAATGGAATAAAAAAGTATTTTGTAGTATGCTTGGTATTAGTTATTATTTAACAAAAGATCAATTCTATAATATGGTTAATAAAATTTCAAAACTTATATGTAAAGGAAGTACAATCATATTTGATTATCCTATAATAGAAGATTCAGAGAAAGAAGAAATCACAAGAAAATTGGCTAAAGGTGCTAACGAAGAAACGAAATCAAAATATAGCTATGAAGAATTAGAGTCAAAATTTCAAGAGTATGATTTGTTAATTTATGAACATCTTGATGATAAAGATATAAATGAGCAATATTTTAAAGAATATAATTTGAAATCGAAAAATAAAATAATAGCACCAAAAGGAGTTAATTATTGTTTGATAGTTAAGCGATAAATTACAATTTATAATTGAAATCATTTGCAAATTAATAATATTATTCCCATTAAAGGGTATGGGAGTCCCCATAGTAGAATTTGTGTGGGAGTACAAATTCAGTGCTGGCTAGACATAAATTTTATTCCCTTATTCAAAAAATATACAAAAAGAGGATTAAATTATTTTGATAATTTTTTTCTCTTTTTTGAAAATCATTTATATAAAATAAAAACTCACGAACTTTTAAGTCCGTAAGTTGATTTCAAATGGAGCAGATGATGAGAATCGAACTCACGTCAGGAGCTTGGAAGGCTCTTATTCTACCATTAAACTACATCTGCATCAGTAGGCAATATAAATATATCATAAATCCCTTATATTGCCAAGTCTTTTTTTAATTTTTTTGCCCTAATAACGCAATTATTTTATCCCAACTACTTAAATAATCCTTATTACGTGTTTTAAACAAAGAGTTATAATTATTAGTTAAATCTATAAAGTATTTATCTATACAGTAGGGGATAATCGTCTTAAGATTATTTTTCATCGTATTATCTAATTTTTCTATACTATTAGTATCTATATTACTAAATACTAACTTAAAACCATCTAAATACATTTTATGACTCTTAAGAACAATATTATTATTATCTACTTCTAAAGGTATTATATACTTATCAAGTCCTTCTGTAATTTCACTTTTAAATACTCCTTTAATAATATCACTACTTATATACTTATTACTAATTCCCTTGAAATAATTAATTATATTAGTAACTTCTAAATAAATCTTATTATATTCTTGTAAATATAAATCATTCGTTAGATTAATAATACTTATATAATCTAGTTCTAAATTAATCTTATTGACATTAACTTTTCCATTGAAATTACTTATTACTACCCGGTAATATCTTAAGACCTCCATAATCTTACTATCTAAAATCATCCCTGGATTAATTCCATAAGCTAAATAATTCAGTAAGATTATTCTATCTTGATTGCTATATTTCTTAAATATTCCTTTTAACTTGGTATTAATCTTCTTTAATCTAATCTTCTCTTGTCTTTCATACTTAATAATATCAAAATAAGCTGGTTTACTATATCCCATATTACTAATTATCTTTGTAATATTATCTTTTCTTAAATACCCATTGATAATCTTTTCTAAGACTATTTCTAAAGTATAATTATATCTTTTTAAGTATTCTTCTAAAGTATTCTTTAATCCTTCTGGACTTTTAATAAACCAATCTTGATAGTTATTATTATTCTTAAGATACTCTCCTAAGACTCCTAGTTTCTTAAAGTTAATAAATTCTTTAGTATATTTATCTATAATCTCATAATATAAATCATCTCTTAAACGATAATTATTTCTTTTTAGTCTTAAGAATCTATCTTTTAATAGTCTAATCTGATACTCTTCTAAATAATTATTATAATTCCTTAAGAATACTAAAATATTTTTAAGAGCTTTCTCTTCATTAAGAAGTCTATATTCTTTATATTCTTCGATTCTATTCTTACTCTCTAGAAGATTACTATACCCCGTATTATTCATTTCATTTAGTAAATCAATAATCTCTTTACTCTTATAGTCTTCTATCTTAAAGATATCTAAATACTTAGGTATATCTATATTATAAGGAAATTCTTTTAAAAAGTATTTAATATAAGCATCTTCTAAAGAATCAACTTCTTCTAAAGAGATATCTTTATTTCCCATCTCATATAATTCTTTAGTACCATTAAGTCCAAAGAGATAATAAGCATTAACTATACTTTTAAAAGCTTCTAAGTCATTAGTTTTACACTCCAAAGTTACTTGTCCTTTAATTAATATTAAGTCATAAAGATATTTAATAGTCTCTTTATCTTCCTCATTTAATTCCTTCTCAATCCCTAGAATCTTATACCAAGTATAAGAATTAAATAAAACCTCATAACGAAGATAATCACTATTTAAGACATTATTAAGATAATACTTAATCTCATCTATTCTTAAAACTTTTATTAACTTAGGAGTATCTGTATAGATATTTAATTTACAATCTATTAGAACTTTAACTAATTCAAAAGATTTTAACTTCGTATAGATATAAGGATAATTTAAGTATTTTTTAACCTCTAAGGGACTTATTAAACTAAACATCTTAAGAAGCATTTCATTACTAGAGATATTTACTAATCCTGGAGAATCTAAATATCCACTTATAAAGATCTTATCATAGTCTTTTAAATCAATATTAAGATTATTAACTTTATTTAGAATAATCATATTCTGAAGACTATTAAAGACATCAGGAAAGGTCATTTGATTTAAAATGTCTTTTAGATAGTTATCAGGAATCTTATTGATAAAACTAGTATTTCGAAGTAAACTAACTCTTTCTTCTTCTGAAAAATCATTCTTTAGAAAATAAATTAAGGTCTCATAATGCATCTTTAAAAGATAGTTTGGATTACTCTTAAAGAGATTTCTTATCTTTAAATCATTACTAGCATATAAATAGATACTATTATCATCACACTTACTTAGATATTCTGGTGTTAGATACTTAGTATTATTATTCACTAACATATTAAGTTCTTTAATCGTATTATTTAAGCTTTTATTGTAGTTATGATTTAACAAAGTATGAAGGATTTCCTTATCAATAAGTTTAGAACTTACTTTTGGACTTATTTTTTCTAGGATATAAGGATTTTCTAAGACTAGAGAATTAAAAGTCTCTTTATCTAAATTATAGGGGATAATACTGTATTTCTTAGCATATTTTAAGATACCAGAACTTATTAGTTTTTTTAAATCACTTCCTAGATAATAATATTTATTTAGGTATTTACTAATTATTTCTGGATTAAGTTTTGCATATAATTCTTTAAAAGTTATTAAGTCTTTAGGAATATTTTCTAAGATTAAAGAGTTATTAGGAATTTTCTTAATAAGAGGGATAATCAAGGTATTTAGTGTATCTTTTTTATTATTAAGAGAGTAATTAATTCTTTTGATATCAAGATTTGAAAGAAAGTTTTTATTATCAAAGTATTCTAATTTCTTTTGGATACTTAGTTTATTATAAAGACTAAGAGTCTGGAAGTAGGGGATATCTAGATTAAGAAGGGTATATTTTTCTTCTAAAGAAAGAGTTATTTTTCCTAGAATTATTGATATATATCGATCAAACACTACGAGATTATCTTTATTACGAATAAGCTCTAATTTCTTTAGAAGATTAATTTTATCGGGATTATTATCAATTGTAGTTACTAATTCATTAAAGAGATTAATAAGTAGAGGAGTTAATTTATTATCATCTCTAAGGGTAAATTTAATTATCTTCTCTAATTTAGGTCTTAAAGTATCCATATCCATATTTATCATATCCTTATTGTATATATTCATTATAACAATAAAAATCTAAGAAAAAAAGGGTTTCCTGGCGGTTTTAAGTTAGAAGAGTAATTTTAGAATAAATTAATCTCTCTATATAATAATGAAAATTTTCTTTGAGGGTTTATCATCTAAAGTATATAGTAGAATACTCTAAAAAAAATATTTTGGCAAGAAAAAACTCATCCCCAAGGATAAGTTAATTATTTTCTTCTAGAAGGTCAGTTTTTAAGACCGCATGAACGACAAATCTTGTATTAATATCAGCACATGTCGATAGAGTTAGAATCTTATCAGTATTTTTAATCTCTAAGTCACTACTAATAACTGAGCGACTTCTAATCATCTTGATAAAGTTATTAAAATCTTCATCGGTACTAAAATTAGTTTCTAAGTAATCATCAGTTACTGGTACTGTATAAGCCGCAAAGACTTCCCATTTCATCTCTTTATTAATATCACTATAAGTAATTAAATTATCTTTAATATTTTGATACCAAGTCTTCTTACCGACTTTATTTAAGGTACCAAACATAATATTACTATAATAACGATTATGAGCGAAGATAATAGTATTCTTATCTAACATTTCTGCTGAATTTAAATAATTCATAAATACCCAACCATTATAATCTTTTTCTTTTTTGAAGTTATGTCTTAAATAGTAAGCATTATCTTTAGCTTTAACAACGGGATAATCAATATTAGTCCCGGGAACATTTAACCATCCTACTGTCTCATCATTTAACTCTTTTAGGGCTACGATGATAGGATTTCTATTATCTTTAGGAGTGGCATCATTATTAGGAATACTTGGTTCTTCTGGAGTAGTATTTTCATTTTGATTATTATCTTTAATCTCCGGAGTAGGTTCTTCCTCAGGAATATTACTAATCTTGTCATCTAAGTACTCGGTAATATCATTTTTAATCGAAGTAGCATTTTCTTCGGACTTTTTATTATTATAGAAAACAAAAGAGAAGGCAAGAAGACTTAAAGAAATAATAATTACAGCACAAGATTTAATAGTCGTTGCTATTAACTGTTTAATGTAATTAGACTCAATATATTCATTAGAATAGAAAAGCGTAATATTTATCTTATATTTCTTATTTTCTTTCTTGATAACTTTGAGTCTTTCTATGACATCTTTATCCGTAATATTATCATGGATTGCTATGGTTATATTTTTAACTCGCATTGATTTAAGTAAGTCAATTAAAGTAAGTAAGTCAGTTGTTAAATATCGATATAATTCAATAGTCTTTAAGTATTTATTAATCTTAAAGAAAGTAGTTAAGTCATTATAATCATTAGTAACTATAGGACACATTAATTTAATAGACTTAGCATAAAAGATTGATGAATAGTTATTTAAGTCATTATTAGCCATAAACTGTGAAGAAAATAATACTTCTTGTTTAGAGACAACCTTGATATTTTCTTTATCAAAGAGTTCAATTAAATAGGTAGGAATGGAATTACATTCTACTTCTTTTAAAGTATTAATACTCTTTATAGCATCATAGGCATCATATGTAAAATTATCATTAGTATTCATTAAAACTTTGATAATAGGGGTATTCTTAAAAACATATCCCACTGTACTTATGACATTCATATCATTACAAAGAATCGTACTAGTCTTTTTCTCTAAGACTATTTCTTTTAAGAAACTACTAACTAGTTTTTGATTCTTTTTAATATAATCTAGGGAGAAAAGAAGTTTCTCATTACTGATAATATTCGTATTAAGGAGAGTCTTATCTAAGTTTTTTTCTTTAACAATTAAATATATTTTGACAAATTCATTCTTAAATTCTATTTCTATTTTTTGCATAATTATCTCCTCGTTATTTTATTTATCTCTTATATGATACCATAATTTACGATAATTTTAAAAATAATTAGTAAAGTAATTTACTTTTTTAGCAAAATTTGATATCATAAAAATGAAAAATAAGGGAAAGATAAATGTGAGAGGTAATTTATGAAAAAGAAAATTAATAATTTAATTGCTGCCTTCCTTGTTATGGCAGTAGGGGTTATGGGAATCGGAACAGTTTATGCTGATGATGCAAATGGTACTCCTAGTGCAGGTGGTACTCCTAGTGCAGGTGGTACTCCAAGTACTAATACACCTTCTACAGGTGGTACGACTGCTGCAGTGTCTAATTTAACTGTATCTTGTACATCAACTGAACTTGCTGTCGGTGGTTCAACTTTATGTACAGTAAAATTTACACCTAATGCGGCTTTAGCAAATTCTACTAGTCCTACTAAAAATGTTGCAATTAATATGACACAATCTAAATACTTAACTGTAAGTGAAGTTAAAGAGGCTAGTGGTTTTATTATTGACAGCAGCAATGTTGAAAGTAATAAAGATAATGGCACTATCACTCTAACTTATGCTGGGACATTAACAGCAGGTAAAGAAATTGAAATTTTATCATTTAATTTAAAATTAGAAGAAGCTGCTGCTAACATAACTAATGGTGATTGTGGTAGAATGTGCGTAAGTGGTGTAGTTTTTGATACTCAATCTTCCAAAGATGGTAGTATTAAAGTCGGAGACGATGGTAAGTATTGTCCAAATATTACTATTGTAAAGAAAAATTGTAAAGATGAAGAATGTAATCCAACTACCGGGGAATTTATGAATTACGCTATTATTGCTGGGGTTGCATCTGTTGCTTTAGTATCAATTGCTTTAATTAGTAAAAAGAAAAAATTCTATACTGTTTAATTAGTATTTAATGAGAAACCTTCGGGTTTCTTTTTTCGATTTTAAAAATTCATAGAATTTGGACTATATAATATATAAATATGGTATGAAGATTTAATCTATGGTTTATAATTTTAATATTTTAATACAAGTTTTTTGGGGGGAATAATGGTGGATGTAATAACTGGAGAGACTGATAGTAAATTTATCAGCCTTTTTGGTTACTGATTGTCAAATAATATCAAAAGAAGTAAAAAAATAAAAAAAGTTTGGCATTTTTGAATTAAAATCGAGGGGTACTCCTAATATATTATATATAGAGGGACAAATTAAATATCGTAGGAGGAATTATGTTAACAATAAAAAATATTTATAAAAGTTATGGTCTTAAAGATAGTAAATATTCTGTTTTAAAAGATATTAACTTATCTTTTCGTCCAAATGAATTTGTAGCTATCCTAGGACCATCAGGATCAGGAAAGACTACTTTACTTAATATTTTAGGAGGTCTAGATCAATATGACTCAGGTGATTTAATTATCAATGGGAAAAGTACGAAGAAATTTAAAGATAAGGACTGGGATTCTTATCGTAATAAGTCAGTTGGGTTTATCTTTCAAAGTTATAATTTAATTAGTCATATTTCGATTTTAAGTAATGTTGAAATGTGCCTAACTCTAAGAAATACTAGTAAGAGTGTGGCAAGAAAGAAAGCTATTGAAGCTCTAGAAAGAGTAGGACTAAAAGATCATATTCATAAGAAACCTAACCAATTAAGTGGTGGTCAGATGCAAAGAGTAGCTATCGCTAGAGCCCTAGTTAATAACCCAGATATTATTTTGGCTGATGAACCAACTGGGGCATTGGATTCGAAGACCAGTACTCAGATTATGGAACTAATTAAGGATATTTCGAAAGACAAATTAGTTATTATGGTAACTCATAATGAAAATTTAGCAGATATTTATGCTAGTCGAATTATTAAGTTAAGTGATGGCGTTATTATAAGTGATTCTAATCCTTATGAAACTAAGGAGGAAACTGATCTATACACCTTACCCAAGACAAAAATGAGTCTTTTAACCGCCTTAGGCTTATCTTTAAATAATATTAAGACTAAGAAGGGAAGAACTCTTTTAACTAGTTTTGCCGCTTCTATTGGTATTATAGGCATTTCCCTAGTTTTAGCCCTTTCTAATGGCTTTCAAATCCAAATAGATGATTTTGAAAAAAATACTTTAACACAGATGCCTATCTATATTACCCCAGAAGCAACGGATTTAAAGAGTGAAATGGCTTTAGAGCTAGGAAATGGTGAAGATGAGTATCCAAGTGATAATATTATCAAAAAATATCAATACACGGGAGCAAATACACATAAGAATAAGATAACTAACGATTATATTAATTATATAAATAGTATTAATAATGATTATCTAAATGGCATTGGTTATGGTTATAATGCTAATATGAATGTGATTATAAAAAATGATACAATTGATTATTTTAATAATAATTATATTGAAACAAGTTTTTCTACCAATGGCACTTCGGATATTATCAAGGAAAATTATGACCTTTTAAGTGGTAGATATCCCCAAAATAGTAATGAGGCTTTATTAATAGTTGATACTTATAACCGTTTATATCCATATTTATATAAAGACCTTGGTTTAAAAGAAAATAGTACGTTTGAGGATGTTATTGGTAAAGAATTACAAGTAGTATCTAATAATAATTTTTATGAAGAAGCTGATGGCTTATTTATAACTAAACAAAATTATGATGAATTATGGAATAATGATGATAATATCAAAATAAATATTACGGGAATTATAAGAGCAAAAAAAGATGCTAATGTTACTCTTTATAGTGGTTCGACCTTGTTAATTAATGCCAAGATAGAAGAAGAAAGTATTGATAAAAATCTTAACTCTAATATTGTTAAGGCTCAAAAGGAGAAAGACTATAATGTGTTAAATGGCGATGATTTCGATGAAGATGATACAAAAGAGCTGGCTATTTCTATGCTTGGGGGTAGTAAAGATCCACAAACCATTGCCATATATCCTAAAGATTTTATTAGTAAAGATAAAATTATTGAATATTTAGATAAGTATAATGAGAATAAGAGTGATGAAGATAAAATAATTTATACGGATTATGCTAGTACCGTAACTGACCTTTCTGGGGGTATTATGAATGGTATAACCTTAGTCCTAGTAGGATTTTCTTCCGTATCTTTAATTGTTTCTTCAATTATGATTAGCATTATTACTTATATCAGTGTTTTAGAAAGAACTAAAGAAATAGGAATCTTAAGAAGTTTAGGTGCTCGTAAAAAAGATATTTCCAGAGTGTTTAATGCGGAGACAGCGATAATTGGCTTTACTTCTGGACTTATGGGTGTTGGTATAGCTTATCTTTTGACTTTCCCAATTAATGTTGTAATTAAAAATGCTACGAACCTTGATAGTGTAGCTAGGTTAAGTATTTATCATGCAGTTTTAATGATTATCATTAGTATAGTAATTACCGTAATTGGTGGCTTAATCCCCGCTAAGATGGCTAGTAAAAAAGATCCAGTTGAAGCATTAAGAACTGAATAAAAGATAGCCAATATCATCTAATAATGTTATAATGAAAAAGAGGAGTTTATATTATATGGATAAACAAACAATAGATTTATATTTAACAACAAATGCTAAATACTTTGAAGCCGGTGCCATTCCGATTATTAGGCAAAAGCTAGAAAATGCTGATGAAAATACGTATCTTACTTTACAAACTTGTGAACTACAAGACCCAACAACTTTGCTTTTAATCTCTGTTTTCTTAGGCTATCTAGGAATTGACCGCTTTATGCTAGGCGATATCGGAATGGGAATCTTAAAATTCTTAACCTTTGGTTGCTGCGGAATTTTAACTATCATTGATTGGTTTACAATTACGAAGAAAACTAAACAAAAGAATTTTGCTACTATTTCGATGGTATTATAAAGAATGAAGAAATATTTACCCTTAATAGATATTTTCTTCTTAGGGATTATATCCTTAGTATTAAATTACTTTAATATAAGGATATGTCCCTTTTATAACCTATTTAAAATTCCTTGTCCAGGATGTGGTCTTACCAGATCAATGCTTGCTCTTTTTAGATTAGATATAAAAGAGAGTATAAATGCTAATGTCTTAGGAATTCCACTTCTTATATTTTTTCTTATATATGGAATTTTATTAGGACTCGGAAAAGAAAGTATCTTAGATAAATTTTTTAAGAAGAATAAAAGAATAGTTATATCGTTAAGTCTTATGATTCTAGGTATCACATATTATTTTAATTTAACCCATTAATTAGGAAGTAGGAAGTTTATGGAGGAAGTAAAAAATAAAGAGTCAAATACTCCAAATCGTAGCGTTTGGCAAAATTTTAAATCGACTTATAAATATGCTAAAAAGGGAAAGAAGTATCTATGGCTATTTTTGGTTATTAATGTTTTAATAACTATCATCTCGGTTATTGCTCCAATTCTGGCTGCACAAAGATTATTAGCACTAACTAGTAATAATTATTCTAAATTATTAGTCTTTATTTTACTAATCTTTGGCATAGAAATCATTAGAAATTTTTGTAACTTGGCTTATAGTTATACTTATAATAAGTTTTATTATGATGCTAGAAAAAATCTACAACTTGAACTTATTCGTGAGACGTTAAGAATAACCCAAAAAGACTTAAATAATAATTCCAGTGGTGTATTCATAGAAAGAATTAATGGTGATACTGATAACTTAACAGATATTTTTACAATCTTAATAGATTATATAACTGATCTTATTGGAAATTTGGGAATTTTAGTTACGGTTTTCTTTATTAACTTTTATCTAGGACTTCTTTATATCTTTGTGATAATTATCTTCTTTCTATATAATAAATTCTCTAGTAATATTATTTATGAGAATCGTAAGAAGTATAAGAAAAGTAGGGAAAAGACTGGGGGTTTTATTTCTGAGATAGTAAGAGGTTCTAAAGATATTAAAATCTTAGATGCAGAAGAATCTTTCTTAATAAAAGCTAATGATTATATCAAAGAAACTAATAATATCTCTTATCATCAAGATAAAACTAGATCACTTTTACGATTATTAGGAGGTTCCATCCGTGATATGGGGGACTTAATTGTCAGTGTTTTTATCTTTATTTTTTTAAGTTTAGGTTCTCTTAGAATTGAAAGTGCTATTGTTATTTATAATTATCATAGTAGAATTATTTCATTATCTGGTTCTATTGAAAGAATCTTTGAAATCATTAAACAATTTAATTTGGCTGCTAATAGAATCTTTGGAATCTTAGAAGAAGATGAATTTACGAAAGAACATTTTGGCTCTAAGAAACTAAAGAAGTTTGCTGGAAATATTTCTTTTAAAGATGTTTATTTTGCTTATGAAAAAGATTTACCTGTTTTAAAAGGAATGAACTTTAAAGTGAATGCTAATGAGACTATTGGATTTGTGGGTCCTTCTGGAGCTGGTAAATCGACAATCTTTAATTTAATCAGTGCTATAGAGCGAGTAGACAAAGGGCTTATTACTTTTGATGGCGTCGATATTAATACTTTAGATAAATCAAGTATCCGTGGTAATTTATCTGTTATTAGTCAAAATGCTTATATCTTTAATATGAGTATTCTAGATAATCTAAAAGTTATTAAAAAAGATGCTACTGAAGAAGAGATTAAGGATGCCTGTCACTTAGCGTGTTTAGATGATTTTATCGAGACTTTACCTAATAAATACGATACTATTGTTGGGGAAGGTGGCGTTACTTTATCTGGTGGTCAAAAGCAAAGATTAGCAATCGCCCGTGCCTTACTTTTAAAGACCGAAGTTTTACTGTTTGATGAAGCTACAAGTGCCCTAGATAACGAAACGCAAACGAAAATTCAAGAAGCTATTAATAACTTAAAAGGCGAATATACGATTCTTATTATTGCTCATCGTTTGTCAACTGTTATCGATGCTAATCGAATATTTGTTATTAATAACGGCGTTGTGGAAGCAGCTGGTACTCATGAAGAGTTACTAAAAAATAGTAAAACTTATCAGAAACTATATGCAAAGGAGACTAAAACAAAATAAAGATGAAAATAATATTTCTTGATTTAGACGGTGTTTTAAATAACTGGTATCATCCTGAGTTAATTGATAAGAAGAATGCCTTAGTATTAAAGAAAATTTTAGAGTTAAGTAAAGCTAAAGTGGTATTAACAAGTTCTAATAAATATAGTTTTCAAAGAGAAAATATTCCTGATATTAAAGGAAGTTTCTTAGAAAAGTATCTAAAAGTCTTAGAGACTATGAATATTCATATTTACGATATAACACCTTATGTCTTAGAAGATAAATCAGAAGAAATAAAAACTTATTTAAGAAATAATCCTCTTATAACAGATTTTGTAATTATAGATGATGAATTAGTTAGTATCGACTTAAGAAAATATCAAGTCTATTTAGACTTATATAAAGGTTTGGAAGAAGAGCATATTAAACCAATCTTAGATATATTAAGTGGCAAAAGAGGCTTTTATCCAGAAAATTATAATCAACTAGAGACAAATGAACAAAGATTAAAAAGAATAAATAGGTATTATAATCAAGAAAATAGGAAATGGAGATAATTAATATGCAATATAAAACCAATATCGATTTTGCCGCTTTTTTTGTAAGCGATGATGATTTTAATAGTCATTTAGAACAACTAAGTAAGGAAAATATACCAGCTAGTGAATTTAAAAGTAAGTCTTTAAAAGCACAATTAGACTGGTATTATGCAAAATACCTAGAGTGGGAAAAATTATATAGTTATAATGAAGTTAAATCGGATTTAAATCTAAGCAATCAAGTTTATAATCAAAATAAAGAAATTATCAATAGAATAAAATCATATTTAGATAGCTTAAAAAACATAATTAATGAAGAAATTATGAGTATTGATATGTCTTTGGATGAATATCTTGCCCAAAACAAAGAATTAAAAGACTACTATATGGTTTTCTATAATGTTATGCGTAAAAAAGATCATTTAGATGAAAGAGGATTATCTACTAAAATACTACCATATATAAGTAGGATAAATAGCTTATATAATACCTTAATGAATGTTGAATTTCCCGCCGAAGAAATTGTATTCAATGGAGAAACTATCAAATTAACTACTAAAAATTATAATAGTTTAATGTTAAAAGCCACTCATGAAGATCGAAAAAACCTAGCGGCAACTTACTTTCAAAGTCTATCTAAAATAAATAAAACTGTTTCTAGTCTCCTTAACATGCGTTATCAAATGTTTCAGGATTTAGCTACTGAAGCTGGTTACTCTAGTATCTTAGAACACGTTTTAGGCGAAGATGATTTGAATATCAAAATTACTGATAATCTTTTAAATAATGCTAATGATAGTCTAGAAAGTTTAAAAAAGTATTATGTACTTAGAAGACAAGAACTAGGTCTTGATGAAATGCATTTTTATGATAGAAGAGAAGGCAAGGATGAAAGTGAAATTGATTTTGACACCGCCGTTAATAATGTCATCAAAGCCTTAAGACCTTTAGGCTCTGAATATTTAAAACGTCTTGAAGAAATATTAAATTGCGGGTTAATTGACGTTTATCCAAGGGAAAATAAATATCCTGGTGGTTACCATCTTCGTAATTATACCCAATCTTTAATTGTAATGAATAGTCATGATACAATGCGAGACAGTTACACTATTGCTCACGAGTTAGGCCATGCTGTTAACAGCAGTTTCATCAAAGAAACACATCAATTCAGTGATTTTCATTTCTCTAATTTCTTATCAGAAGTTACTTCTTTAACTAATGAGATTTTAATGGCTGATTATTACTTTGAACAAGCAAGTACAGATGAAGAAAAAGTTATTATTTTAGAACAAAAAATTGGTAAATTTATTGCTAATGTCTATACTTCTATAATGTGGTTTGAATTTGAAGATGGTATTTGCAAAGCTATCCAAAATGGCCGTCCAATGACCCCAGACGAAATGATTGCTCTTTACCAAAAGCTTTATCAAAAGTATAATCCAGAGATTGTTTGTGATGATTACCTAAAATATGGTTATATTACGAGACTGCATTATTTCATGGGCAATTATTGCTATTATAATTTTCAATATGCAACGGGTATGCTAATGGCTACTAAATTAGCCAATGATATTAAGAATAATGTTTCTGATAGTAGAGAAAAATACTTACAATTCCTACATGTCGGTGGCTCTATGCCGACCTTAGAAGCCTTAAAAGTTGCGGGCCTTGATTTAACTAACGAAGAAATAATTGCTGATGGTTTTAAGTATTTTTCAAAAGATGTTGCTTTTTATGAAAAATTAGTTTTAAAACGACAAAAATAATTAGAAATATTTAAAATAACTATAATAATCTTTTGATTTATGATAGTATATAGAAAAGAAACGGAGTATTTATGGAATATATTGTAGTAAGAGATGCCGATAAAATCGTTAACAGAAGTCCTTATGTTGTTAATAATCCCACCAGTTATTTAGGTAAATGGAGTAGTGTCTTTGGAAATAATAATCCAATAAGAATAGAGATTGGGATGGGAAGAGGAGACTTCATCGTAGAGATGGCTAAAAAATATCCTAATGTTAATTTTATTGGGATAGAGATTAATGCCTCTCAGATGGTAAGTGCCATAAGAATTTTAGATAAAGCTAAATTAAATAATTTAAAACTTATTAATATGGATGCTGGCAATTTAGATAAAGTATTTAAGAAAGAAATAGATACAATTTATTTAACTTTCCCAGAACCATGGCCAAAAGCTCATGATGAGAAAAGACGTCTTACCCATGTTAACTATTTAAAACTATATGATAGAGTATTTAAGAAGAATAAACATATTATCTTAAAGACAGATAATAAAGGATATTTTGCTTATTCTTTGATGAGTCTATCTCAATATTGGTATACATTTGACCGTGTTAGTCTTGATTTACACCATGAAGAAAAGCCTATTCCTAATGTATTAACTAACTATGAAAAACAATATCAAAAAGAAGGAAGACCTATTTATTATTTAGATGCTACTTTTGAAAATTAGGACTTGCAATTTTTGAAAAAATAATATAAGATATTTAAGAAAGTTTATTCCTGGCTTAAACCAACATCTTTCGGATTTATGCTAAGTTTAAACAGATAAGTAGATAAGGAGAGATATTATGGCAGTTTCAAAAGAAACAAAAGCAAAATTAGTTAAAGAATTTGGTAAGGATAAAGGTTGCGGTGCTACAGAAGCTCAAATTGCAATTTTAACTTATGAAATTAACGATTTAACAGAACATCTAAAGACTCATATTCATGACTATCATTCAAAAAGAGGATTACTTATGAAGGTAGGTAAAAGAAGAAGTTTATTAGATTATTTAAAGAGAAACGATGTAGTTAGCTACAGAGAAACAATTAAAAAATTAAATATCAGAAAGTAGGCACTTATTTTTACAGTGTCTTTTTTCTAAGTTAGGAGTAAAGTTATGAGTAAAAAAGTATTTGAATATGATTTTTTAGGGAAAAAATTAGTTGTTGAGACTGGTGAATATGCTAAACAAGCTAATGCTTCAGTATTAGTCCGTTATGGTGATACCGTTGTTTTAACTGCTGTAGTAATGGGAGATACCCCAATTACTCAAGATTTCTTTCCCTTAACCGTTTTATATCAAGAAAGATTATATGCTGTTGGTAAGATACCTGGGGGATTTATTAAAAGAGAGGGGCGTCCAAGTGATGCGGCTACTTTAACAGCTAGGTTAATTGATCGTCCTATTAGACCAATGTTTGATGAGAATTTCCGTAATGAAGTTCAAGTTATTAATACTGTTTTATCAGTAGACCCTGATAATTCTCCAGAAATGACTGCAATGTTTGCATCAAGCCTGGCTCTATCCATTTCCGATATTCCTTTTGATGGACCAATAGCGGGCGTTGTAGTTGGCAAGATTGGTAAAGATTATATAATTAATCCGGATACTAAACAAACCGAAGAAACGACTTTAAGTGTAACTGTTGCCGGTAGTAAAGATGCTATTTGTATGGTTGAGGCTGGGGCTAAAGAAGCCAGTGAAAAAGAAATGCTTGAAGCCTTAATGTTTGGCCATGAAGAAATCAAGAAATTATGTGCATTCCAAGATAAAATTGTTGCTGAGGTGGGAAAAGAAAAAGTAACTGTAGATCTAGCCTCTATCGATAAAGAATTAGAACTGCAAGTTAGAGACTATGCTACTTCTGAAATGTTTAAATGTTTTGATGTTAAAGGAAAACTAGCTCAATATGATGCTATTAGTAAAGTAAAAGAAAATACTATTGGTCATTTTGCAGAAATCTATGCTAGCAATAATAACTTAGATAGTATATTAAAAGATGTAAAAAAGTTAGTCGATAAGATTGAAGGCGAGAGTGTTCGTGATTTAATTACGAAGAAACATATACGTCCAGATGGCAGAAAGATGGATGAAATTCGTCCATTAAAAGCAGAAGTAGATATATTACCGAGAACTCATGGTTCTGCAACATTCACTAGAGGCGAGACTCAAGCCTTAGCCACTACAACTTTAGGAGCCTTAAATGAACATCAAATCTTAGATGGACTAGGCTTAGAAGACACAAAAAGATTTATGTTACATTATAATTTCCCAGCTTATTGTGTGGGGGAAGTTGGTCGTTATGGTTCACCGGGACGTCGGGAAATCGGTCATGGAGCTTTAGGGGAAAGAGCGTTACTTCAAGTAATGCCTAGTGAAGAAGAATTTCCTTATACCGTTCGTGTGGTTTCCGAAATTTTAGAGTCTAATGGATCATCATCACAAGCTACTATCTGTGCCGGTTGTATGTCATTAATGGCTGCCGGAGTCCCAATTAAAGCCCCTGTAGCGGGAATTGCGATGGGTCTTATTACTTCTAATGATGGCAAAAAATATACTATTTTAACAGATATCCAAGGTCTTGAAGATCATATGGGAGATATGGACTTTAAAGTAGCTGGTACTAAGAAAGGTATTACTGCTTTACAAATGGATATTAAAATTAAAGGAGTAACTGAAGATATCTTAAAGAAAGCTTTAGCCCAAGCTAAAAAAGCTCGTTTAGAAGTCTTAGAAGTTATGACCAATGCTATATCAGAACCTCGTAAAGAATTATCACCTTATGCTCCAAAGATTGAGTGCTTTACAATTAATCCAGAGAAAATTAAGGATGTTATCGGTAAAGGTGGCGAGATGATTACTAAAATCATCTTAGAATGTAGCAATGTTACTTCGGTTAATGATAAAGATGCTGTTAAAGTTGATTTAGAAGATGATGGTCGTGTTATTATTTATCATCAAGATCAAAATATTATTAATATGACTAAAGAACGTATCTTAGCAGTTGTAAGAGAAGTTGAAAAAGACAAAGTGTATACCGGAAAAGTTACCAAAGTCGAAAGTTTTGGCTGTTTCGTGGAACTATGGCCTGGCGTAGAAGGGCTATGTCATGTCTCTCAACTAGATAATAAACGCGTTGAACATCCTAAAGACTTATTTAAAGTTGGCGATGAAATAACAGTTGTTTCTTTAGGATATGATAACAAGGGACGTTTAAATCTTTCCCGAAAAGAAACTTTACCTAAAGAAGTTAAATCTAAAGAAGAAAAAGTTAAAGATAAAAAGAATACCAAAGAAAAATAAAAACACTTAAGTAAATGGCTTAAACCATTCGACCTAAGTGTCTTTTTATTTAAACTGTCTTACTAAGAAAGTTAAACTACCACCGATAGCTACTAAGATTAATAAAATTACGAAGACATAACTTAACCAAGGAAATAAATTACCCTTAGACTTAACATCTTTAGGAGTCTCAACTACTTGGCTAATATTATTGTCTTTAGACTCTTTAAAATCATCAAGAGTAATACTATTTACCATAGTCTTATCTAACTCCTTAGTATCCTTTTTATTATAATCATTTACTAAAGGACTAACATTATCCTTAGAATCGTTTTTCATTTCAGCTAATTCATTATCAAGATTCACTTTATCTAAATCTAAACGTAAATCCACTAAAGTATTATTAACTAAATCAAAGAACTTAGCATCTTCTAGTTTAATAGGACTACTAGTTTCTTCTTTTTCAATCTTAATATTCTTTTTCTCTTGTTCCTTAGTATTTTTATCATCAAAGACAAAAATATCTTCCATTCCCACAGTATCATTTAGATTAGCATCATCAATGGCATCTTTTATATCTTTACTACTATTAGTATCCTTAATATCTGGAGCCTCATTAGTCATAAATATTTCATCATATAAGCTTTTTTCTTTGTTCATATATACTCCTCTTTATCTTTATAATATTACTATAAGAAAATTATAACACAAATAATTTAAAAATACACTAAAAAAGAAATCTTATTCTTCTAAAGATTTCTCCTCGTTAAACAAAATATTACTTATGGTATTTCTAATATTCTCTTGGTCTTCTTCCGTTATATCCCTATAATAAGTAGCATCCGTAAGATCCATTACCTCTTGATAAGTTTTTGACCTTTTAATATTCATAGTTACCTCAAGATTAATATCACTCTTATTGGTATCCTTAATACTAAAAATCATTTCTTTTTTGGTACTATCAACATCATTTAAGATAATACTTCCTTGATAGTTATTAATAATATTACTAAATTGAAAATCCAAGGTCTTATCTTTATTCATACTATACTTAATATCTAAGACTTTAATATCATCTTTATAGATAAGTAGTTTATCAGTACTCTTTGTAATACTTATCTTAGAGTTGCCATTGATATAAAGACTTTTAGTATCTTCAGTAATTAAATATTCAATGGATTTATTATCATTTCCCTCGATTTTAAAGCCAACAAACTCTTGGAATAGACCCTTTGTATAGATATCTAAAGTAATATCTCCTTGATAAGTTATTTCTTGGTTTAAGACTTTAACGACTTCTTCTTCTGTCGTACTGAGATTTTTAGCTACTGACTTTAGAAGTTCACTATCACCTTTAAGGGTACTAAACATATTCTTAAGACCTTCATTTATTTCTTTTTCGGTAAAATAAATTTTTAAGACTTTTAGTTTCTCCCCATTAATTTCTTCTTTAGATTTTTCAGAACGACTATACTTTAGATTATTAATTAAATAATTCTTTAAGACTTCAATATTATTATTAAGATTACTATAATTAATACTTAAAGGATTTAAAGAGTAGGGATTATCCCATTTAATAGGATAGTAATAAGCCTCATTCTTTAAGTATAAACTATTATCTAGATAGGCATAATCAGTCTTAAAGACTTTATCTTCTTTTTCAATTGTAAATTCACCAGTATAATTATTGTCTTTGTTACTAAGAGTAAAAAGATAATTATAATCTTTAAGATTAGTATATTCTAAATTAGTGGTATCAATCTTAGCCTCAATAATCATTCCTTTATTTATCTCTTCTTTAAGAGCATTAAGACTCTTAAGATTACTAGTTATCTCCATATTAATATTATTTAGAAGACTACTGATAATCGCACTATCCTTAGTAAATAAAATAACATAAAGTCCAATTAAACAAGTGATAAGGACGATGATAAAGATAAATGGTTCAATCATATTGACTTTCTTTTCTTTAGTTAATAATTCATCTATCTCCTTATTTAATTTCTCTTGATTTTCTTCTTCTTCTTTAATAGCTTGGGGAATATCATCACTTTGAAATATAGCTTTAGCAAACTCATTATTATTATTAATATCTTTTAATTCCTGTTGATAATTCTTTTCTTTTTCACTATTCTTATCTTTAAGAGTAATAATCTCTGTTGTCTCTTTTAAGACTTTCTTTTTAGTCTTAGGACTTTTTCTCATCTTATTATTATTCTTTTCGTATGTAGTAGTTTCCTTTATCGGTTTAATTTCTTTAGATTCATTCTTATCTTTAGAAGTATCTTCTTCTTTAACTATTACTTCTTTAGGTTTATCATTAATCTTTAGATTAGTATTTTTAATCTCTAAAGTCTTAGTTTCTTCTTTAGAAGTATTGCTTTTTTCTTTAGAAACCTTCTTCTTAGGACTATTAATCTTCCTCGTAGTTGATTTCTTTTTAGATGTATTATTAGTCTTTTTAGAACTATTACTCTTAGGACTATTCTTTTTATTACTCTTCTTAGGAGGAATACTTACTCCTAGATTATTATTATTTTGGGGATTTATTTTCTTTTCTTCATTCATATGCTTTACTTAAATACTAGATAAAAGATGCAGATAGTATTTAAAACTCCTTATCTAAACTCTTCATATTCATATTTTATCATAAATTTATTACTTCTTTATAGAAAATTAAGCATATTTTAGAATTAGGACTAAAACTTTATAAATTAACTTATTAACTTTAAAACCTTTATTTGTATATAAAAGAAGATACTTTAAAGTAATAAAGTGAAGTGATAAAGTAAAAGTAGACACATAAAAAGAATGTGATCTACTTTTCTTT
>ENA-OROK01001362-OROK01001362.1-human-gut-metagenome-genome-assembly--contig:-NODE-1362-length-24027-cov-3.011096_pt1 | contig 24027 bp, 18 predicted proteins | sample MGYA00242127_ERZ509046 | MGnify/ENA primary metagenome ERZ509046 (study PRJEB26280, sample SAMEA2338728) | human gut metagenome | biome: human gut; feature: human-associated habitat; material: faeces... | reverse complement strand
GGAATTCCAATAGTTTTTTTGCCGGCGCAAATTTGCGCGGGCTGCGGCAAGATTTTTTTGCGATAAGTATCTTTAATGTGGGAAATTCGATGAACTCTGTTTTGCGCGAGCCTGAAAGCGCGGCAGGCAACGCGAAACCGCTTCCGGAACGTTTTAAATATTGACCTTTTTTTAGTTTCGAAAAAAATAACCAACATATGAACGGAAAAACATATCTCATAGGAATGGCTGCCGCCGCACTCATGGCGTTTCAGGTTTCAGCCGAGACTTTTAAATTGTCATCTCCCGACGGTAAATTGCAAGCGGAAGTGTCCGACGGCGCAAAGCTGACACTCAACATCTCTGCCGACGGCAAAAAACTCCTCGACAATGTCGAGTTCGCAATGCTCACCGACAAGGGCGATATGGGCAAAAATTCCACTGCGCTTTCCTGCGACTATTCAAACCACAGGGGAACGATTGACACGGTCTGGGGAATAGAGAAGTCGGTAAAGGACGAATACAATCAGATGGTCATAAACTTTAAAAAATTTAAGGTGGTCGTGCGCGCGTTCGACGACGCCGTCGCATATAGATTCGTCTCCAATCTCGGCGACGGAAAAATGATAGTCAACGACGAAACCTTAAACATTCCGCTCTCCGATTCCGACAAGCTCATTGCCCACATTGAAAAGGGCGTGCAGACTTCTTTTGAAAAACCGTACACGCGCCTAACTTTCGGCGAGCTTAAAAAGCAAAATCCGCACAGCGTATCGCTGCCGCTTATCGTAGATAAAGGGTCGGCAAAAATAGCGCTTGTCGAATCGGACGTTTCGAACTATCCGGGCCTGCGCGTAGCGGCGGGCAAGAACGGCGCAGTATCCAAAATTTCAAAATATCCGAAAGCTTTTAAGGTAAAGGTTCACAACCGTTTCGCCAGCGAATTTGAAGATTATATCGCAAGCACTGTGGCTTCCCGCGAATTCCCGTGGAGGGCTTTTATAGTCGCGAGAAACGACTCGGATTTGGCTGACAACCAGACGGTTTTCAAGCTCGCAAAACCCTGCGCGATATCCGACACATCGTGGATAAAACCCGGCTCTTGCGTATGGGAATGGTGGAACAACTGGAATTTGCAGGGTGTCGATTTTGAGGCCGGTATAAACGAGCAAACATACCGCTATCTTATAGACTTCGCCGCCGAAAATTCAATCCCCTATGTATTGTTCGACGCCGGCTGGCTCACCGGAAAAGATGCGGGCGAAATGGTGGAAACCGACGAAAAGCTCGCGGAAGGCAAAACCTTTATCGATGTCAAAGGTTTAATCGACTACGCAAAATCCAAAGACGTAAAAGTCATATTGTGGGTTTTGGCTAAATCCATGGAAAAATATCCGCAAAAGGCTTTCGACGTGATGAAGGGCTGGGGCGCCGACGGACTTAAAATAGACTTTACCGACCGCGACGACCAAACCGCAATGGAATTTTATGAAAATATGGCGCGCATGGCTGCAGAACGCCAAATGGTCATCGATATGCACGGTTGCGCAAAACCCGTCGGACAATTCCGCACATGGCCGAATCTCATAAACTTTGAGGGAGTCCTCGGCGGGGAGGTCAATAAATGGTCCAAGGCAATTACGCCTTCCCACAATATAGACTTGGTCTTTACCCGCATGCTTATGGGGCCAATGGACTACACCCCTGGCGGACTCAGAAACACTGCAAAAGGCGATTTCAGCCCCTGCTACAACTTCCCGGAAGTTCAGGGTACGCGCGCGCATCAAGCTGCCATGTATGTTGTGTATTTTGCGCCCCTGCAAATGCTGTGCGACTCGGCATCTGAATATTTGAAATCTCCCGAGATACTAAAATTTATGGCTGAGACTCCGACCACATGGGATGAAACCAAGGTATTGGAGGGCAAGATAGGCAAATATGTTGTAATTGCGCGCAGGCATGGAAAAGACTGGTACATTGGCGGAATGTGCGACTGGGACGGCAAAGAGGTCGACATAGACTTGTCCAAAATTCTCCTGCCCGACACGGAGTACAAGGCCGAAATAATAAGCGACGGCGCCAATGCCGGAAGGGTCGGCACAGACTTCAAGTATTGCGTGAAATCTCTCACTTCCGCCGATAAACTTAAACTCAAAATGGCTCCTGGCGGCGGTTTCGCTGTAAAGCTCAGCCCCAAGAGTTTTGAGATCTTTGGCCTCGAAATATTCTAACCGGCATAGCATATTTTGAATTGGCGCGGACGATTTTGAAGTCCGCGCTTTTTTTTCAGAAAAAGTTTGCGGAAATTAGTCGGCGCGGTTTCTCTTGTTAAAAATGGTTTCCAAGAGGCATATTATAATAGACGGATGGAATGTTGTGCGTTCCACTCCGGATATGGAGCGCATATTTTTAAAGCGCGGCCTCGACGCTGCCCGCGAAGAGCTGTGGCGCATAGTTGGACCCATGCACGACTACGGCGGAACGCGCATTACGATAGTTTACGATGGCTCAGGCTCAGATATATCGGTTGTAAGGCGCAATTCTATTGATACGCTTGCCGAAGTTTTTACGCCGTCGCATATGACAGCCGACGAATTGATAGAACAGCTCTGCGCTACTTCCCGCAACCCGGGCTCCATAATCGTGGTGTCGCGCGACAACCTTCTGCGCCTTACGGCAACGACCTTCGGCGCAACTGCATTGTCGCCAGACAAACTCTTTGAAAGTGCGGCGGATTCGGCAAAGGCTCTGTCTAAATCCTTGCAGGATTCAAATTCACGCACCGAGCGCGAATGGAAATCTTGCGGGGCTTTCTCTGCGCTCGACCCTTTCGAATTGCAAATCCGCGATGCAGTGCGCCGCGCCGAAATAATATCGAAGCATATGAAAAAGCGGCGCAAGCGCCTCGCCTCGATTATAGAAAAGGCCGACTCCAAAAAGACAGGAGAATCTGTAAAGGAGGTTTTCTCAAGCTCTCTGCCAAAAAAGAATAAATTTAAAACGCAGCTGAAATCTTTCGATTCTCTTCAAATTCCGCAAAAGAAAAAAAACTTTAAGGAGCCTAAGCTCGCCGATGAAAACGATGTTGCAAACGTTCCGTTTTCGGAATTATTGCGGCGGGCGACGTCTGGTAAATCCTATACAGAGAATGGAAAACTTTTTGAAAATTCTAAAAAATCGCGCAAAAGAAACCGAGGATAGACATTCCGCAGCTTAACGGTAAAGAGTACGCAATTTAACGGTAAAAAGCGGGCTATTGTATCGCGCGTATAATTTATTTGTTAAGTTGCATGTTGAAGGTGCGGCGGATTGCGGAAACAGGGATTTTTCAAAAATAAAGGTCGTACGTATTGTATATAATTGCAACAAAGTTTACTCCAAGAAGCATGCGGAGAATTTTGTGTAAAATAAATGAACGCCAAAGCTCTCATTTCTTTTCATTGTCCGTAAAAGCCTCCATTCCATCGCGAGATTGGTAAATTATTTCTAAATTTTTCAATGCGGGAAAATTTTTTTCCCTATCTTCCACGCCTATATCGCAAAAAATTTTCCATCAACTTCTGAATTTCATCGCGCCTATCCTAATCAAAAAAAATCTCCCATTTCGGGAGATTTTTTGCGCATAAGCCGAGGCAAAATATATTGCCAAATTATTGCTTGGATTCTGAAGTTTCCTTCGAGCCTTCGTTTGAAACTCCGCTCTCAGGATTTTCACAGGGTTTGTCCCCGACTGTTTCCGGCGCGCTATTTTCCTGTGCGGAAGAATCGTCACAAGGTTCTTCTTGGGCAGATTCTGCGGCAACCCCGCCATTTTCCTGCCCGGCGCCTTCAGACGAAGATTCGCATTGGCATTGCGGGGTCTCGCCGGATTCCGACTCTCCACATTCCGCTTCGGCTTCCGTATTTTTCTTTGCCGGCATTATGGGTTCGTCTCCGGCTTTTGCGGCCTCGGCTTCCAAATCGGCGGTCTGGGACTTGTCCTTCGGCTTCGGGAGGTATGGATTGGCTTGAAGGGGTCCGTCGGAATACTCCACTACATAACCTTCGGAGACCAACCACAAGAGCTCGCTCCACACCGAGGATAGCTGCGCCTTCGTTTCTTCGGAAAGCTCCGCGGATTCGGAAGGCTTTTGCGAATCCAGAGTTTGGGCTCCTTCTGTGTTCTGCTGTGCAAGGCTCTTTGTTTCAGTCTCCGATTTCGGAACATCGAGGCCGAGGTATTTGTACGGAAGGTCCGCCGCGCTGATTGCGGGATTTGCCGATATAAAATCGAAAATCTTTTGCGGAACTTCCGAGAGGCTCTCTCCCTCAAAAATAAACTTACGCTTTATCACAGATACGTATGCAAAACCCTTGCTGCCGCGCTTGTAGATTGTAAATCCGGTGCGGCGCAGGCGCCCGCGCAAATTGTTCGCAGTGACAATCGGGAATTTTTTCTGTTTTTTGCAGGCTTCTTCTATATTCTTGCGTATTCTTCCAAACGGAAGTTTTGCGACGTACTCGCCGCGCAGCCTGACTTGCTCGTATGTCTTTACAAGCTCGCTCCCGTATTTCTGTGATATGTAGGCAAAGGCGGATTCGCGCGTGTCGAAGCTCTCGGGGGCGCCCTCTTGCGGCTCTTTAAGTTTGAATACCGTCTTTTTCTTCATCATTTCAAGCCATGCGGATATTTGCTCCTTGTCGCGCACGCTTTCTATCGAGGCGCAGAATTTTTCAAACGGCATTTTCGGGAATTTGCGGTTGTGGTATTCGCGCAGAAATTCTCCGTACCTATGCCAGTTGGGAGCCCCGAGAAGGTCTCCTGTAATTGAGCACCTGTTCACTACTTGAAATTCTCCCTTTGGCGGTTCGGCGTCTATCTCCTCGGTGTTGAAGAGTTCTTCGAGCTTTGCTTCAAGGGCGGCCGATTTTGCCGACGCTTCGTCGTCGAAGGGCAGGTTGAGCGGCTGCGCACAGTAAAGGGGGGCGGATTTCCCGTCGGCGTCCGGCAGATTCTTTGCGAGAACCACAAACCTTTCCGGCTTTTCAAGAATTATCTCGGCGATGTCGAAGAGCTGGTATGTGCGCTTCGAGGCTTTCATTATGTCGGACAATTTATTAAACGGGGCGTCCTCCGGATAGAACAAGACCTCCATTGAAAAAACGAAAGGCTCCTTCTTCGCTTTTTTATCGAATGGTTTTTGGCGCTTTTTAAAAGGCTTGTCCGAAGAAAAGCGCTTCTCGGAGTTTTTGTCGTCTCGCGGCGGGAACTGGCGCTTTTTAAATTCTCCGCCTTCGCGCTGCCTTCCGGAAAAGCCGCCTTCGCGCGGTTTCCTGAAAGCCCCCCCGTCGCGTCTGGGCCCTTTGAAGTCTCCGCTTTTGCGCGGCGTGAAGTTTTTGGGGGATATATTGGAACTCGGTGTCCAAGCCGTGGCGAACTGAATGTTGGAAAGTTCGCTCAGATCGACTTGTTCCGTTTTATTCTCCGGTTTATTTTCTTGTTCGGACATCTCTTGTGATGTTTTGTTGTTATTGGAAGCGTTCCCATTTTTTGGGCTCGCGAATTTATATTTTTTTTGGTTGGGCAATTCAAACATTTTTAACGCGAAAGGCAAAACATTTCTTTCATATAAATAAGGCGGGTTGTAGAATTTTTCCGCGGTTAGCAATAGTCTGCCTAATTGCTAAAAAATTTAAAATACCAGCGCTTTTTACGATGGAAAAAAAGTAAAAAAAAATACTTGTATTGTTGCGGAGTTTATTTTACTTTCTTTGCACAATCAGAAAAAACCTTTCTTCTACTTAAAGGAAATATACCATGAAAGTTTTAAATTATATCGCAATCCTCGCAGTTCTCTCCGTAAGCGGAATGCTCGGCGCCCAGACGGCCGTCACCCCCGCTCAAACAGCTCCCGCTTCGGCGACTAGCGAAGCCAACGGCGTTCGCGTACAGACAACCGTAAACAATAGGGAAATAAATGTGAGAGTTGACGCGCAGAACAGCAGCGTGTTGGCATCCTCGCAGGATATGCTCAATAGGATTCTCGCGGAAACTACCAAGGCTACCGGTACAGACACCCTTCATGGTAAAATCTTCAATTCTTTGATTTCCGCAGTAAAATCTACTTTGGCGGATCCTAACCTCCCCGCGAGGACTCCCGTCACTGTCACGGCTTCCATAAGGCCCGACACTGAAAATTCGTACGTTTCCAACATGTCTGTTGAAATGAACGGCGAAAGATACGCTTGCGACGCGAGGTCAACAGTTAATGCGGACGAAAGCATAACCACAACCGGCAATGTAACGGTGACCAACGAAAATGGCGAAACCAGAACAAACGCTGTCGTTCTTGCGGTCCGCCCGAATGGCGACATCACCGGTTCTGTTGGCAACAGCTCAATAGCTGAAAGGACTCTCGCTGCCCAGACAAGCGAATTCTTGGTACTTCCCCAGTCGAAGGCCAACCAGAGAGATTCCCACACTTCGACAACTTCATCTATTGTTCCGGACAACTCAATGTTGATCTCCGGGCAGAGGTAATCTCCCTTCAATGCAATAGCCGTTTGTTTATAGGCGGCTATTGAAATCAAAAAGTGTATATTTCCCACATAAGAATCGGAGCATTGGCTCCGATTTTTTTTGCCTAACAGAATATTATTGCAAGTTATGGCGCATTAAAATAGCGTTTAAGAATGAAACATTTTAGCGGGAAACGTCTGCTTACAAAACTTGTAGCGATATTGGCGCTCGGACTTTGCGCCTCCGCCTTGCCCGCGTATAAATATGTATATTCCGTCTTGAGGGAATCCGACAGGTACGGTGCCGAACTTGGCGGCGCGCGTATTTTGCAGGGGCTTGCAATACTCTCCCATTTTACATTGTCTGGCAGTGTCTCAGGCGAGGCTTCTGCGGCTTCCGCAAAGCGCGCTATTTCCGATGCAAAAGCCTCCATTTCAGCCGGCTGCTCTCAGATACTGCGAACTTCGTCTTACCTAAAACAGGCTTCTCCCGAAAAACATTCAAACATATCGACAATTTACACGCAGGAATCTTTGGACGCATTCGATTCGTCGCGAAATAAAGCGTCTATTTTGTTGGATATGTCAGACGGCGCATTGGTTGCCGGCGGGCTTTATTCAGATCCCGCAACCGACAGATACCTGCTTGTAAAAATTTGCGGAACGTATTTTCCCAAAATATATTCCGGATTATTCAGGCTGCAAGTTGAGACTTCCATAGACGGGGACAAGTCCCAACTGTCGATAATCCGCGATGAACTTCTTGACGATATCGAAAACTTGTCTGCCGCTCTCCGAACTCTCTCTTCCAATTTTGAGAGCGCAAAAAGCATACGCGCATCTTCCGAAAAAGTCCTTCAAACCGGAACGGCGCTTACGGACTCGATATTTTCCGAGGAATTTAATCCGGACGAAATAGCAAAAAAGATGTCGGTCTTTGAAACTCTTTGCGCGCAGACTTGGATTTATTGCTCTGGGGTGCTTGTGGATTCGCTCTCTGGCGCATTGCATAACGCGCATTTGCAGCTGGCCTATTTCTTGGCGGAATACGCTTTGTTTATAATATTTCTATCTTCCGCCGCAATGATAATAGCGCTGGGAGTTCGCAAAGCTGCAGCGCGGACGGCTCTGCTTGCGCGCTCTTGCATATCTGGCTCGGCCGAGGACGCAAAAGTTGATTATTACGCATCTGCCGCACTTTTCGGGCGCGAGTTCAAAACAATAGATTCATACATTCTCGACGCGCTTGAAATGCGCGAGCGGCTGCTTGATTTTTCCAAAAAACTTTCGATTATGTGCGTTTCAAGCCGCAACGAGATAAGCGCGGCAGTGTCTTTAAATTCAAAAATTCTCGAATATGCCGATTCCGCATTGGAGGAATTGGAAAAGAATGTTTCGGGTCCCGAACTCTACGGCGGAGCTTTAAAGGCTTCCCGCAGAATTTCAGAATTGGTCTCGGAACTCTCTGAGGGATTGCCGCAAAAAGGTCGTTGCGGGCGACTTTTCAAAAATAATATCGGCGCAGTCGCAGGCTGTGCAATCGGCGGACGAATCGGCGGACTCGGCAATAGAATCCGTCGGGTCGCTCGGGAGGCTTGCGGGCGAAATAGCGGCGATAGCGGACAGGGCAAATCTTATTAGCCTAAATATGTCAATAGAGGTAGGGAAGTCCGGAAATGCCGGAAGCGGACTTTCTATTTTGGCGGAGCAGATAAAGCTTCTGGCCAAGCGCACGGGGGTTGTGGTTATGGATATGGAAAAGGCGGCGGGCGACTGCGGAAATTGTTTGAACGCCGTGAAGGCAAAGATTTCCGCGCTTTCGGCTCCACTTTCGCATTTTAGGCGCGAGGCTGACAAAATGTTGGAGTCTATTTCCTCCATTGAAAATTATGTGACATCCCTTTCATATTCTGCGGACAATATCGAAGGGCTTGCGGGATCGTCTGAGATGGGAACTTTATCGCTCCGTTTAAAAGACGCTCGCGGGGCGGTAGCAAAAGCGGAAAAGGCTCTCGCGGAGCTTTCGAGAATATCGCAAAATGCGGCTCCGCTTCTTGGCGAAATTTCAAAGGAAATATCAGCTTTTAAATAAAATCTTACGCTTGCAGCATTGGTGGATAAAAAATTTTTTGAGTTTCCAAAAATATTTTTCGCCGGTTGGCTGTTTCTTGTATAATTCAAAAATTCTGTTATGCTTAAGCGCCAAAAACGGCTGGCATTTTTTGCGTTGAAGCGGAGGAAAATGATGGCTGTATTGCAGGTTTAACTCTTACTTTACCGATGGTTTTACGCCAATTTTAGAATAACTATTAAAATATGCCGAGAGGATTGTGGAAGGCGCGCGATGCAAATTGTTGAGCCCGTGCCCCGAAAATTTACTTGGCGAATTTCCATGTAAAATTTTTTGCGGAATAAACCGTAAATAAGCGGACATCCCCTAACAAACTGCCCAAAAATACGCCAAATAATTGCCAAGTATAAAGTATGGAATTTTATGCCGTATCTTTCCGCGCAGTTTGCTTAGGGCCATTATTTGGATATCAATCCGTGGCTGATTCCAAGTATGCTCAAAACTATTCCAACCGCGAATATCAAAACCAGCGCGAATGCCAATGCAAGCGCAACCCCGCCAAGTGCGCCGGTTGAAAGCTTTATCCGCCTGTTCAGCGATTCAGAGTGCGATTTCCCTATTTCCGCGAATGCCGATACAAGGCTGCCGGTGCGCTCGCCTACGGAAACAATATCAATGTCCTCCTCGTCTATAATTCCAAATTTCTTCAAAGCGGCCGATATAGGGGCGCCGTCGTTTACGGCAACTCTAAAACTTTGTATTCTCGACCGCATTAAAGAGTTCTTTACGGACTTTTCGGCGAGCCTGAATGTCTCGGTAGTATTTACGCCGGAAGCGAAAAGAGTCGATGCGAGCGTCGAGAATCTGCATAGGTCGGAGTCTGAGGCGATTTTCCCTATCACCGGTATTTTCAAGAGGAATGCGTCAGTTTTTAAAAGCCCTTCTGGAGTCTTGCGCACGAGTTTGACAGCGATAAATGCGATAACGACAAGGGCGGCTGCAATCGGAACACCCGTCGTAAGCACCGAGCCTATCGTTTTCATAAGCACAATGGGCCCGTTTTCTCCCGCGCCGATATTCGACATCATAGACTCTATCCGCGGCAGCATGAAAAATAGAAACAGCAACACGACTCCGGAGGCCATAACGCATAGAAAAACCGGATATGCGAGGGCCGATATTATTGTGCGCCGCAATTGCCTTCGCGCCTCTATGTAAGATATTATGTTTTCAAAGACAAACCCGAGGTTGGCGGTCGTTTCGCCGGCTTCGACAAGGTGCGTTATGCAGGGGTCGAAAAGGGCGGGGTACTTTTTTAGAGCATCGGAAAGCGTCCGGCCTTCGCTTAGCTCCTTGTAAAGTTCGCGGCAGAGGACTTTTGTACGAGCGTCAAGGGATCTTTGGGCGAGGGATTTTAGCGCGTCGCTGACAGGCATTCCCCCGCCGCCGCAGAGCTGGAGAAGCTTTTTAAAGAATGCAAGCGAAGTCTTTTCTCCGCCGAGATTTATTTTTGAAGCGTCGGATTCCGAGCTTTTCGAAGGTTCGGATGCGCCCGCCGAATCCGCCCTCTCGGCTGAGACGGGAACTAGCGACATTGCCCTGAGCTTGTTGCACGCGTCTTTATAGTCGGCGGCGTCAAGTTCTCCGGATACGATTTTGCCGTTTCCGGACATCGCCCTGTATTTATACTTTCGCATGGCTTACGGCTTCGTCGTTTAAGTTTGCGTAGCACATTATTTCGTCGAGCCCGCTTATTCCGCGCTTTACGAGCTCCCACCCGCATTCCTGCAATGTGCGCATTCCGTTGGCGCGGGCGGCCTCCCTTATTTCTCTCGCAGAAGCGCGCGAGACGATCATTGAATGTATGTCTTCGGTGACCAAAAGTATCTCAAATATGCCGACTCGCCCGTAATAGCCTATCGAGCGGCATTTGTCGCAGCCGTGCGGCATTTTTATCCCTCCCGCGAACTCGAGCTCCGATTGCGGAATGCCGAGGGTTGCGAGGCTTGATGAGAGCTGCTGTCTTGTGTAATTTGCGGGCACCGCGCATTTGCAAAGCCGCCTTACGAGCCTCTGGGCGAGTATCATCTCCACGGAGGAGGCTATGAGAAACGGCTCTATGCCCATATCGACAAGCCTTGTGAGCGCGCCGGCGGAGTCGTTCGTATGCAGAGTGCTAAGCACGAGGTGCCCTGTAAGCGACGCTCGTATTGCTATGTCCGCCGTTTCCCTGTCGCGTATTTCCCCGACCATAATTATGTCGGGGTCCTGGCGCAGAACCGAGCGCAGAACCGACGAAAACGTAAGCCCTATTTCAGGATTTACCTGCGTTTGATTCACCCCCTCAACTTCGTACTCGACAGGGTCCTCAACCGTTATTATTCGGACTTCCGGCGAGCGCAGACGCCGTATGAATGCGGTCAATGTCGTCGATTTGCCGGAGCCGGTCGGGCCCGTGACGAGTATTATTCCGTGCGGCAGCGAAAGCGGGCGCGCTATTTTTGCGGCGTCGTCCGGCAGAAACCCGAGATCTTCTATCGTGACAGGCCTCGATTTCTGATTGAGCAGTCGCAGCGAAACGCTCTCCCCGTAGAGGGTAGGCAGCGACGACACTCGTATGTCAATCTCCTCTCCGCTCTTGGACCTGAAAGCTATGCGCCCGTCTTGCGGGCGGCGCTTTTCAGAGATGTTCAGGCGCGCCATTATTTTTATTCTCGATATGATTGCGTCCTTAAACTTTACGAGATTGTCGGGGACTGACACGGAAGTCATATCGCCGTCGATTCTGTATCTTATTGCGAGGCTGTCGCGGCGGGGCTCTATGTGAATGTCGGTTGCCCTATCGGCGAGGGCTCGCGTTATTATTTCGTTTACGAATTTTATGATTGCGGCGTTTTCGTCCTCTTGCGTTTCGCTTTCGGATATGTCGGAAAAATCGTCGGCGTCCCTGCCTTCAAGGGATTCCGCGCCGACGCCGAAACTCTCGGCAATCTTTCCCTCAACGAGAGAGTAGGGCGCGAGCTTTATCGGGGGGATTCTTCCGGATATTGCGCATATCCATTTTATAGCGTCGTCCGACGGCGGCCATGTGAAAACAGCCGTGCCGTCGGAGAGCGGAAGACAGCGGTACTCGTTTATTATTCTGAGCGGAAGCAGGCTTTCGGCGTTCTCCGGAATTTCAATGCTCTCGACAGCTTCAAGGCCGACAGTCTCGGAAAGCCCGCGCACTATTTCGGACTCCGTAAAATTGCCGTGCTCCAATAAAAACCGCGGCTTTCTCGGGTCGGCGCAGGCATCGAATTTCGAGGCGTCGTCCGGTGAGAGCTTTTTCTTAAACTCGGCTTTCGCCGCTTCTATTTTCTTTTCGTAGGAAAGTGACATGTTTTTACCGCCAGTTTATGCGTTTTGCCTTTGGAATCTCCACCCTCTGCGGCGGAATCCACATTCTATAACGGTTTTGCCGGTTTGACTGCTGGTTGGTTTTTTGCGCCGTGGCCGCGGCCTTTGGCGGCGGGGGCGGGGCGGGAGCGGGCTCGTCGGGGCTTTTCAGCGTTATGACAAATTCGGATATCGAATTTGAAATCACTACGCTCATTGTGTCTTCGTCAAAAAAGTCCACCCTGTACGGTATCTCGTCCGAAATTCGCCCCTTTAACACGAGTGCGTACGATATTTTGGATTCTATATCCGTGATGACAAAATTCCACTTCCCGTCGATAAAGCAGGCGCATGTAAGCTCGAGGCTCGCTTCAGTTTTCTCGTCTTTGCCGGATTTCCCCGCGGGAGAATTTCCAAACGGATTCCTGCCCAGTAAAGATTCCGCGCCGACGAGAGCGGGTATTGTACTGTTTCCGCCGCCTGCATTTTCTCCTTGTGGATTTTTGCCGTTTAAAGCAGTGCCCTCAGCGGGTTTTTGCGCCTGTTCCGGTTCAAGCCCTGTACCGCCCGTTGCGCCTTCTTCGCCGCCATCAGAAGCGTTTTCTTCTTGTGCAGATTTTTCTGCAAAACCCGCTTCGGAAGGCGGTGGCTGCCGGACATCTTCCCCTGTGGGCGGCGGAGGTTGCCGAAAGTTTTCTTCCGGCGGGGGCGGGGGAACGCCGTCAGAATACTGGGGCGGCAGTTGCCCGCCGCGCGTAAAAGAATTTCCGCCCGCCGAACTCTCTCCGTTTCCCTGGGCGGTTGCCGTCAAGAATGCGGAGCATACAATTATTGTAGCAATCAATGTCTTCATTTTCTCACGCCCGGCGCAAACCTGCGCACTTTTGCCTTGCTTGGCGCTGTGCTATTGCCGCTGTCGGCATTGTTGGCCTCGGCGGCTTTATCGGCAGATGCGCTTTCTTCCACGGCGGAAGTGTCTTTCTCCGATACGGATTCTGTTTTCTTGCCTTCGTCCGGATTCTTAAACGCCTCTTCGTTTCTGCCCTTCGGAAGTATCGTGCGCAGCGCCGAGCTTCTTGCCGACTCGGCCTGTCCGAATCCGTCAGTCTCGGGATCGTAAAACCTGCCGGTTCTCAAATACAAGTCGAGCTCTTTCGATATCGGGGACTTGTCCATGCCGGTATCTTTCATTATGGTGTCCACAGCGGCGCTGCTTATAATAGTCGGGCGGATAAATATGACGAGTTCAGTCCTTGTGCGCTGGTCGTTGGTGGGCTTGAAAAGTTCCCCGATTACAGGTATGTCGGATAGCAGCCAAACTGCCTGGTCGGTGTCGGTTGCCTCGGTCTGTTGAAGCCCCGCCAAAACTATCGTCTCGCCGTCGCGGGCGCTGACAAAGCTCTCGGCCTCTCTCGTGCCCTCTATCGCTTGGCGCGTGTCGTTGACCTCCATGTAGTCAAGCACGGAACTCGCCGTCTGTTTTATGTCGAGCTGCACAACGCCGTTGTTGCCTATAAGCGGCGTCACTTCGAGTATTATACCGATGTCGCGCCACTCGACTGTATCTTGCGTTGACGGAAAATTGCCCGTATTGTAGGTCGTTGTTCCGGTTATGAAGGGGTATTTTTTTGATACGTTAATGGTGGCCTCCTTATTGTGGGTTGTCACTATCGAAGGCGCGGATAGGATTTTTACTTTGCTGTTTTCCTCGGCAATGTTGAATATCGCGGAAAATCCCTGCTCGTTCATCGAAAGAACAAATGCGTTTTCACCGGAGTCGTTTAGCGAGCCTACCGAAGTGTTGCCCCTCCATCCGCGCGGCGTCACGCTCCCGTCCGACGACGTGCTCGAGACTGTGGAGTAGTCGAGCCCGAAAGTCGAGAGCCCGGAAACTTGCTTGTCGGTCAAAGTGACCTCTGTTATTATGACGTCTATCTTTACCTGCGCGAGCACCACGTCGACCTTTTCAATTATATTTCTTATTTGCATCAGGTCGGTTGATGTGCCGTAGGCGACTATCGAATTGCTTCGCTCGTCGGCGACTATTGTGACGTATTCGCTGAACTGCAAGGCGGCGCCTGTGGGGTCTGCTGTCAGGTTGGTTGGCCTGGCGGCTTGCTGGCCCCTGTTTATCGCGTTGCGGTTTTGCGCGTTTGAAATCATGTTTCTGCGGTTTGTTGCGGCTACCCTTGCCGCTTCGGCAGCGTTGTTGCTCTTTACGGCGGCCTGTTGCCCCTTGACTATCTGGTTGAGGACTGTCGCAACGTCTTTCGACTCCCCATGGCGTATATAGAATACTTCGCTGCGCGTCAATGGCTGGGCGTCGGTATCGAGCGCATCGATGATTTTTTTTATGTGTTTTAGGTTGCCCTTGGGGGTGACCACTATCAGCTGGTTCGTGCGTTCGTCCGACTCAATACTGGTTTTTGCGAGGTATTTTTTAAGCGCGTCGTTTTGTATTGTGGAAAGCTTGCGCTTTGCGTCGTCGGCGCCCACGTTTTTAAGCATGAAAAATCCTATCTCCTCGTTTATCGACGGCTCCACGTCTATTTTCTCGAGCAGCATTTCTATGCGCTGGTGGTTTGCCACTGTGTCAGTCAGAAAGAATGCGTTGCTTCGCGGAAACAGAGATAGAGACGCAACGTTGTTGGGCGATATGAAAGTCGAAAGCGTCTGGGCGAGGGTCTCTATGTCAACGTATTTGAGCTCGTAAAACTTTGACGCGAACGCGTTGCTTGTCGGCAGGTCCGACGCCTTTCCGGATATGTAGGTTGGAGCCTGTGCGTTTACCCCCTGTGAAGGCGACACTTTAAAGAATTTTTCGCCCATCTGGACGACTGCCATTCCGTTTGCGGTAAGGAGCGATTTTATAGCCAATATAGCTTCGTCGCGCGGAAGCTTGCCTTTTGAAGCAAAGTTAATTTTCGCGTTTGGAAGGCCTGCGGAGGTTATTGCGACTTGCCCTGTGAGCTCCTCGAGGATTTTTATTACCTGCATTGGGTTTTCGTCCACGAAATAGAACGGCCCTTGCAAATGGTTGTCGGTTTTTGGCTCTTGCTCTCTCGCAAAGCGGTTCTTGCTGAAATTTTCGCCCCTGACTACAAATCTGCCGGCAGGCCTTGGCGGTTCGTCATTCTTTTGAGCGGAACTTTGCCCGCTTTTTGCGGATTTCGCGGCGGGCTGGCTCGCTGCTGCGGCGTTTGCGGCCGCGGGGGGCTTTGCGCCGGCAGCGTTTGCGGTTGTGGGAGATTTTGCGGGGGTTGCCGCATTAGCCGGCTTGGCCTGCTGTTGCTGTGCCAAAGCATCGCCCGAAAAGGCGAGCATTATTCCGGCTAATATTGCGATAATATGCGCAAAACGGCATTTTGTGGTTTTGCCGTGAAATATATTTTGCATGTTGTAGTTTTGTTTTTTTATTAAAAATTTGCGCCGGCGGCAAAGCCGGCAGAATATACCCGCTTAGTGTGATTGGTCTGTTTTATATAAATGTATAAGAAGGCCGAAAGTTTCCCGCAACGAAAAAAAATGAAAAAAATAGATTGCATTTCAGGCGAGCATTCATAAATTCGTTTTCCATGAAACTTCGTATATTAGCACTCATTTCTATGGTTATCGCCGGAGCGATGCTCGGCGGTTGCAACACGGGCAACGAAAGAACAGCGCACCAGAAGAGCACATTCTTCGGACTGTACACATACGAACCCGGCTGCTTCTCCCCGACTTCCGATACCTCGATAAACATCAGAACGGATGAAGCTTGCGGTATGGAATTGCCTTCGGGCGACAAGACCTCCTTCGCATGGGGTCTGGTGACTGTCGAAGACTACTAATTCTTACCCCAGAGTATCTCCCGTTTTGGCAACGGGGGCGTGCCCTCTTGCCGAATTTAACTAATTTCAAAACCCGACGAGAAGCTGACGCTTTTTGCGGGTTTTTCTTTTAAATGCAAACTAAACGAAAAATATTTTGCGTCGATATAGGCAATACGCGCACGCACTGTGCGGTCGTAGCCTTCGACGGTTCAGCATACTCCACCGTCTGGAGCTCCGACTTCGACGGGGAAATTTTTCCGCATATTTTTTCCAAAAAACAGCTCTTTGAAAACTCCGGGGCGGACGCGCTCGCGTGGTGCTCGGTGGTGCCGCGGCGCTCGGAAGAGTTCGCGGCGCTCATTGAGAGCACAGGCGCAGGCGCGATGAGGCTCACATACAAAAACGCCCCGATAGAAATAGACTTGAAAAACCCGGCGCAGGTTGGCGACGACAGAATTGCCGACGCCGTGGGGGCTGGAATATTTTTTGAGCCCCCGTACATATCGGTCGATATGGGAACGGCGGTCACGATTGATTTTGTCGACGAAGCCGGCAGATATGCGGGAGGGGCAATCGCCCCGGGAATGCACGCATTCGCAGACTACCTCTCCGAAAGGGCGGCGCAACTGCCTAAAATAAATCCGGCACTCGCGGATTTCGACATGGCTATCGGCAAAGATACTGTCGAGGCTATGTACGTAGGCTGCGTAAAGGGTTTTTGCAAGCTCGCCGACGGGATAATTTCCGACATAGAAAAAGAATATTTCCCGAACGGCGATATCGCCCAAAAGACTGTTTTTACAGGCGGGAGTGTAGATCTCCTTCCTAAAAAATGGCTTGCAGGCAGAAAAATAGAGTCCAATCTTTCCGCATTGGGTTTGGCTCGCTCTTATATTTTAAACGAAGGAAGAAAATGACTGAAATAAAACGTACAATTACCGCGGTGCTTGCGGCACTGACAATATCGGCAGGCGTTTGCGCCCAAACTTCCGCACCCGCGCCGTCGCCGGATCTGCTTAAAGACAAGTCCTCGTATTCAAAGACGGAGTTGTTCGATTCCCCGGTTGTGTTTTCAAACCGCGAGGCAAACGAAGCCGCAATTAAAAGCTACGAGGCCGCCCCGGACTCCTACAAGCCGGAAGAGCTTTTGCCGGTTGCCGTGTGCTATATGGGGATGGGAAACATGCAAAAGGCAAAGTCATTGTTCGAAACGTTCCTCGCGGCGCGCCCGGACAACTTGCGTGCCATCCGCACTCTCGGAACTTTGTCTATGCTCTCAAAGGATTTTGAGGCGTCTAAAAAATACTACGACAAAGCTGTAAAACTCGGCGACGAACCCTCCGCGGTATATGCCGCAACAGTGTGCATAATACAGCAAAAACCCGACGAAATTTCCGCGTACCTGCCGACGCTTAAAAAACTCGCCAAAGAAAATCTCGAGTCACTCAATCTCGCAATGGTTTATGCCCTCAGAGATTCTAAAAATCCGGATAATGCGCTCGTAAAGGAGCTCGTAGGAGGCATAGATGCGCGCAAGATAATTTCTTCCTCGACCCCCGACGCGCTCGCGACAATTCTCCGCCTATACCTCGGCACTCGCGACTTATGGACGCCTTCCGCAAGCGTAGTTCCCGCGAGGGCTGCCGCGCTGTTGGAGTCTTGGCCTCTCGCGCTTGAAATATACAACAACATACTAAAATCCGAGCCTAAAAATACGCTTGCGTTAAGGGGTAAGGCATTGGTCTCTTACCGCGTCGGAGGAGTTATGGAGGCGGCAAACCTCATAAAGACCGCCCGCGAACTCGGCGATGAAGCGGCCGTGCTCGACGGCATAGAGCTCTTTGTGCTCTCGAAGAACGAGGACGTCTGGAATATGTTTAAAGACGCCGCCGATACGGCTGAAATATTGCCGCAGGTAAGGGCGGGGCTGATACTGTACGCCGTGCGCAACGACAAGCCCGACATGTTCTATGCGGCGGCGATAGGCAAAAACTCGGAATTCCTGTACAAAGACGAACAGGTCTTGAAGCTAATCGAGGAGGGCGTCAAAAAATTCCCCTCCGACAAGCGCGCCAAACAGGTGCAGGATAAAATCGACGCGGCGAAAAAATAATATGCGCCGCCAGCCGCAGAAGAAGCGCAAGGTCGATTACGCCGCCTTGAAAAGCCCGTTTATGAGAATCCCGCGAATGGACGTCGCGGGGGCGAGGGCGTTGCTCGACCTCGGTTTTAGGGAGATATACGAGCTGCGCGGGCGCGATCCGGAGTCTCTCGTGGCGGATTTGTCCAAAATAAAGGTTGAGATTCCGCCGGAAATGTTAAAGTACATGAAGCTTGCCACGGATTTCGCCGAAACCCAGTAGCGCGCAACCCAGGCATAGTTGCGGACACAGCTTATGAAGCCGTCCGCCAATAGCATTTTACAACATGGATAACACCGACAAATTGATTATAGGCGGGCGCGAATTTAAATCGCGCCTTTTTTTGGGAACCGGCAAATTTCGGTCTCCCAAAATTATGGCCGAGGCAGTCGAAGCCTCGGAGGCGTCCGTCGCGACAGTCGCGCTGAAAAGAGTGAGCCTTGAAAAGTCCGACAAATACGCCAATCTCGCCGACTATCTCGACCCCAAAAAATACCTCGTATTGCCGAACACGTCCGGCGCGGTTGATGCCGACGAAGCTGTGAGAATCGCAAGGCTTGGAAGGGCCGCGGGATTCGGGGATTTCGTGAAGCTTGAAATACACCCCGACCCAAACTACTTGCTCCCCGACCCAATAGAAACGCTGAAAGCCTCAAAAATTCTCGCCGACGAGGGCTTTAAAGTTATGGCGTATATGAATGCCGACCCTGTCCTTGCAATGCGCCTGCAAGACGCTGGCGTTGCGGCGCTGATGCCGCTCGGAGCCCCGATTGGCACAAACAGGGGGCTCGAAACGCGCTCGCAAATTGAGATTATAATTGAACAGGCCGACCTTCCCGTTGTAGTGGACGCGGGCATAGGGTTGCCGTCGCACGCGGCGCAGGCAATGGAAATTGGGGCGTCGGCTGTATTGATAAATACGGCGATTGCAGTCGCGGAAAATCCGGTCGAGATGGCGAAGGCGTTTTCTCTCGCAGTCCGTGCGGGAAGAACCGCCAGACTATCGGGAGCCGCGGCAACCCTCACACGCGCAAGCGCAACAAGCCCGCTCACGGGCTTTTTGGACGAATAGCCATGAAAGCTACATTTCTTGAAGAATTGCGCTCGCACGATTTGCATGCGCTTGCAGAATATTCGCGAAACTGCCCGGCATCAACTGTGGCGGCCGTTGTAAACAAGGGCAGGGCGGATTCGCTCGAAGATCTCGCAGCCCTGATTTCACCGGCGGCGGAGGCCGAGCTTGAATCGATGGCGCGCATAAGCGCATCGACGACCTCGAAATATTTTGGGCGGACAATGCGCCTTTTCGCCCCCCTGTACGTCAGCAACGAATGTGTAAACAACTGCGTCTATTGCGGTTTTGCGTGCAGGCACAATATCCAGAGGCGGACTCTGTCGCTCGACGAGGTGGAGCGGGAGCTTGTCGCCATACGCAACCTCGGGTTCCGCAATGTCCTGCTCGTGGCGGCGGAAAACCCAAAGCTTGTCTCTTCCGGATATATGGAGAGCGTCATACGGCTTGCGAGGTCGATGGTTCCGTCAGTTTCGATAGAAATAGCACCGTCAAGAGTGGTCGACTACAAGAAATATGTCGATGCCGGCTGCGAGGGGCTTACGGTTTTTCAGGAAACCTACGATGAGAAAGTCTATCCGACTCTCCATCCGTCGGGCCCGAAGTCGGTGTTTGAGTGGAGGCTTGCGACTCCCGAGCGCGGGGCGCAGGCGGGTATGAGAAAGCTCGGGCTCGGGCCGCTGCTTGGCGTCAACGAGTGGAGGTTCGAGGTGTTGGCGGTGGCGTTGCATGCCAAATTTCTATTCAAGCGGGCGTGGAAGAGCCAGATTTCAATATCCCTGCCGCGAATGAGGCCCGCCGCGAGCGGATACATTCCGGAGCCTGGCAACATACCAAACGACCGCCAGACGGTTCAGGTAATATGTGCGCTGCGCATGTTTTTGCCGAGGCTTGCGATAGTTGTTTCTACGCGCGAGAGCCGCAAATTCCGCGACGGAGTCATGGGGCTTGGGGTGACAATGATGAGCGCATTCAGCAGCACAAAACCCGGAGGGTACGCCGACAGGGAGGAAAGCGGAGAACAATTCCATATAGACGATTCGCGCAATCCGGAAGAATTCGCCGAAGCCCTGCGAAAGCGCGGAATAGACCCCGTCTGGAAAGACTACGATTCCGCTCTCGGTGCTTAGGCATTTTGGATTTTCTCAGCCTGTGCGGCGGGATTTTTGGGAATTGATACAATTCTTCCCGATTTCCCGTTTTCTTGAGCGGGCTTTTTTTGAAAACCGTTTGCATATTTTTTGCTTTTGCGGACATCAGCTCCCCTATGCTTACGGCGGGCGGGAATTTTTTTGCGCTGAGATGTTTTTAAGACGGGTTTTGGCGGCGGTAATAAAACAAAAAATATAATGGGTATGTAGCGCAATGGGAAAAGCTTTTTCGATAGTGGAAAGGTCGCACGCGGAGGCGAAAAAATTTTTCGGTCCGCGAGCGATAGATTGCGCAGTTGACGCAACTCTCGGCGGAGGCGGAGACGCGCTTTTTTTGGCGTCGATGCTTTCGGAAGGCGGAAAAATTTTCGGATTTGACGTTCAGGAGGAGGCCGTGGCGAGGTCGCGGGCTCTCTTTGAAAAAAACGGTATTTTGGAGAAGTGCACGTTCTTTTGCAGCGGGCACGAGAATATGTTGGAATTAATTCCGCAGAAATACCGGGGGAGAGTCGGGTGCGTGTTTTTCAATTTGGGCTGGCTTCCGAGATCGGACAAAGCTTGCGTGACAAAACCCGAAACTACGGTAGCGGCTCTCGAAGCGGCAGTCGGGCTTATCGACAAATCTTTCGGGTATTTGAGCATAGCGTCTTACAGGGGGCATGCGGGCGGAGAGGAAGAGTGCGAAGCAGTCAGAAATTTTTTCTCTAAAATAAAAAATGCGCGGATGGAAGAAGCGGCATCGTCGGACGACCCGAAATCGCCCGTATTGTTTACGGCGAAGTTTGTAATTTAGAGAGAAAATTTCCCGAAGTAACTTTTCCCCAATTTTATTGACGTTGTTTTAGAATTATCCTATAAGTAAAAAAAATTTACTATTGCTATGAAAATAAAAAGTGCGATATTTGCCGTTTCAATGTTGGCCGCTCTAAGCGGTTCTGCTGCTAACTTTGTCTTTCACGGAAACGTTTCCGGCGATATGCTTGATGTCGCAAATTGGTATGAGGTAAGCGGAACTCCAGATGTATGGAATATTCCGATGAACGGTAAAGCTGATTGGACATTTTCCGCCGCATCGAGGCTCCCCACTGCCGGCGATACAGTCGGTATTGCAAGATATTATTATGGAACAGACAAGAGTCAGATTCTGTTGCCGCCGTTAGACAAATATATCGGGGTAAGCGCCTCAATCGGAAAAGTTGTAATTGGCGAAGGCAGTTCGAGGGATAACACCATATGGATAGGCTCCGACGGCCATGCGGGCGAAGACTTCACTCTTACCATGGATAGCTACGGCGGGGGATCTTACCAGACTGCCAAGAATAATTTTTATGTAAATCCCGACGCCTCGCAGAACTCTTATTCAATAAAAGTTCTCGGCGATACATATCTCACAAACGACACGCACAACTGGGGCAGCCTTAATACAAGAGCCCTCGACAGAATTGAAATCAAGGATCTTAAATTAACATTCCAGAAGGTGTTTTTTAATACGTACGCCAAAAGTTATTATATATCCGGAAGCGTAAATATGAATTATGAAACAAATGATGAAAACAATAACAATACTATCCCTGCCAACAAATGGACTGTTTATGTTCCGCAAAACGCGCTTACGCTCGACGCCCCGCTAATTCGCATAGACGGCAACCTTAAAAGGGAGGATCAATTCGATATGCTATCTGAAATAGTCTTTGACTTCAACTGGGGCTACGAAGACTATGCGCCCGGAGAATACACGCTGATTTCAGTAGGCGGAGATATTACCGGCTTTGACGACGACGGAATAAGCATAGTGGGAATAAGCGATAACAAGTGGTCGTTGGAATGGAAGGGAAAAGACCTCGTTTTGGTGGGAGTTCCCGAACCTGCCAATGTTGCAGCGGTTCTCGGCGCGCTTGCGCTTGCGGCTGTTGCGTATGCGAAACGGCGCAAGTAGAGGTTGAAACTTTTTCCGGAAAGCCCCGAAGGTTTCATCCTCGGGGCTTTTTTGTTGCCCGCATTTGCACAACTGCCTAATAATTTGCCACTATCCGCGCAAGAAAGACGCATTCTACCGGTTGGCTCGGCTGGCAACCTGATAAGTGCCGATAAACTCAGCCGCTTTCTTTAAAGAAATAAAAAAAAATGTTTAAAAAAAAATATAAACTCTCATTCTAAAAATTATGGATAAATTGTTAAAACTAATGCTCGACGGCGAGCCGCTCTCGACTGAGCAGATGGGGAAAATCCTCGGAATCTCGCGCGATGAGCTGGACGAACGCATGAAGAAACTCGTCGAAGAGGGAGTGTTGCTCGGCTGGAGGCCAGTGATAAATCCCGACGTGGAGGAGTCTGTCGTGCATGCCGCGATAGAGTTGCGAATAAATCCGGAGCGCGACGGCGGCTTCGACAGGCTCGCCCAGCGAATCAGCAAATTCGACCAGGTTGACTCATGCTATCTCATGAGCGGTGCCTACGACTTGCTTATTTTTGTCCGCGCAAAATCCCTAAGAGGGGTGGCGAGCTTCGTCTATGAAAAACTCGCAACCATCGGCGGCGTCACCTCTACCGCAACACATTTCTTCCTTAAAACCTACAAACAACAGGGATTCATAATCACCCGCGATGTGTCGGACGGTGACAGGCTCTTGTATTCGCCGTAGATTTCGGAATCCGCCCCTTTTTTGCGTATTTCGAAATATTTTTTTGCGCCTGAATTTTTATATGAAAAACGGCAATCCATCAAAATTTATAGCATCGCATGTAGTTGGCCTTCCCAAATCGGGAATCCGCGAATTTTTCGCAATAGCAGCCAATATGGAGGACGTAGTTTCGCTCGGCATAGGCGAGCCCGACTTCGTAACCCCATGGCATATACGCGAATCCGCAATCTTCGCTCTCGAAAAGGGAAAGACCTCTTATACGGACAACCTCGGCTTGCGCCGCCTGCGCAACGAGATATCAAAATATGTGGAAAAAAACTACAAGGCTTCGTACGATCCATCGTGCGAAATACTCGTGGGAGTCGGCGTCTCGGAGGTGCTTGACTGCGTCCTCAGGGCGATTATAAACCCCGGCGACAAAATAATGTACCACGAGCCGTGCTTTGTGTCGTACTCGCCGAGCGTAAGGCTATGCCACGGGGTGTCAGTTCCCGTTAAGACGCGCCCGGAGGACGACTTCGCGTTCAATATGGACGAAGTCCGCAGGGCTTGGCAGCCGGGCTGCAAGGCTATTATAATAAACTTTCCGACGAACCCTACCGGGGGTGTCGCAGATAAAAAACAGCTCGAGGAGCTCGCAAAATTTGCATGCGAAAAAGATATGCTCGTCATAAGCGACGAAATATATTCCGAGCTGACCTACGAGGGCACACACCACTCTATCGCGGCGATAGAAGGTATGAAGGAGCGCACGATTTTTCTGCACGGGTTCTCAAAGGCCTTCGCGATGACCGGGTTTAGAATCGGCTACGCATGCGCCCCGCGCGAGCTTATTGAGGGAATGATGAAAGCCCACCAATATGCGCTCATGTGCGCGCCGATTGTCTCGCAGGAGGCCGCAATCGAGGCTCTTGTAAACGGAAAGTCGTCAATGGAGAAAATGCGCGACCAATACCATAGGCGCAGGGATTTTATCGTCGGCAGATTCAACGAAATGGGGCTTAAATGCCATCTGCCGAAGGGGACTTTCTACGCATTCCCAAAAGTGCCGGAATCGGCCGGAATGAACTCAATGGAGTTTGCAAAATATATTCTCGAAAAGGCAAAAGTTGCGGTTGTGCCGGGCTCCGCTTTCGGGGAGTCCGGCGAGGGATTTTTGCGCGCAAGCTTCTCGACAAGCTATGACAACCTCGTAAAGGCCGCCGACAGAATCGAATCGGCGCTATCTGGAATAAAATAATAATGGCTTCTCAAACCCCAAAAAGCGTCGCCCTCGTCGGCCG
>ENA-OROK01001361-OROK01001361.1-human-gut-metagenome-genome-assembly--contig:-NODE-1361-length-24033-cov-7.743140_pt1 | contig 24033 bp, 20 predicted proteins | sample MGYA00242127_ERZ509046 | MGnify/ENA primary metagenome ERZ509046 (study PRJEB26280, sample SAMEA2338728) | human gut metagenome | biome: human gut; feature: human-associated habitat; material: faeces... | reverse complement strand
TCAGCCCAAGAAATAGAAGAAATAATAAAAGTATGTAAAGAAAATGGAATAGAAGTTACCGGAACTGTGTTTAAAAGAACAGCAAAAGAAGTAGAAGAAATAATAAAAGTATGTAAAGAAAATGGAATAGAAGCTACCGGAACTGTGTTTCAAAGAACAGCAAAAGAAATAGAAGAAATAATAAAAGTATGTAAAGAAAATGGAATAGAAGCTACCGGAACTGTGTTTATGAAGTCAGCCCAAGAAATAGAAGAAATAATAAAAGTATGTAATGAAAATGGAATAGAAATAACTGGAAGTATATTTCAAAAAAGTTCAAAACAGTTAAAAGAGAATATTGAATTTATTAAACAAAATTATGGAGAAGAATATTTGACACCATTAATAATATCTAAAAATTTAAAAAATCTTCAAAAAATATTACCATATTTACAAAGTATAGGTGTCTTAGAAACAGTAAAAAATAGTGCATCAATATTAATTTTAACATTAGAAGAAATTCAAGAAAGACAAGCGTTTGCAGAGAAAATAGGAGAACCAATAGTTAAAAATGGAAGATTCAATTCTATTTTTGGACTTTCAAGAAAAAATTATCAAAAGAAAGAAAAAGAGTTTTCGCAAAAACAACAATTGATAGAAGAAATTCACGAAGCGATTCAGGATGGTCAAAACTTAGATAAGCAAATAAGCGATAGAAAGAAGGAAAGTAATAATGGAAGATAACAAAAATTTTGTAAAAGAAATAACAAACATAGATGAAGATTTTGCACAATGGTATACAGACATTGTTTTAAAAGCAGAACTTGCAGATTATACAGACACAAAAGGATGTATAGCAATAAGACCATATGGATATGCAATATGGGAAAATATTCAAAATTGTATGGATAAAAAATTTAAAGAAACAGGTGTAAAAAATACATATTTTCCTGTATTAATTCCAGAAAGTTTATTACAAAAAGAAAAAGATCATGTTGAAGGATTTGCACCAGAAGTAGCATGGGTAACAGAAGCAGGAGGTCAAAAATTAGATGAAAGATTATGCATAAGACCAACATCAGAAACAATAATAACAACAATGTATTCAAAATGGTTAAAATCATGGAGAGATTTACCATTTGTATATAATCAATGGTGTAGTGTATTAAGATGGGAAAAAGAAACAAGACCATTTTTACGTTCAAGAGAATTCTTATGGCAAGAAGGACATACAATACATGAAACAGCTAAAGAAGCACAAGAAAGAACATTGCAAATGTTAGATATATATGCAGATGTTGTAGAAAATCTTTTAGCAATACCTGTTATAAAAGGAATAAAAACAGAAACAGAAAAATTTGCTGGAGCAGATGAAACATATACAATAGAAGCAATGACATATGATGGAAAAGCATTACAATCTGGAACATCACACTATTTCGGACAAAACTTTACAAAACCATTTAATGTAACATTCCAAAACAGAGATGGAAAACAAGAATATGCATATCAAACATCATGGGGAATATCAACAAGACTAATTGGAGCTTTAATAATGGCTCATGGAGATAACAGAGGATTAAAATTACCACCAAGAGTTGCACCAATTCAAGTTGTATTAGTACCAGTTGCAATGCATAAAGAAGGTGTAAAAGAAAAGGCTCAAGAAATATATAAACAACTAAAAAATAAATATAGAATTGAATTAGATGACAGAGAAAAAGTTTCACCAGGATACAAATTTAATGATTGGGAAATGAGAGGAGTTCCATTAAGAATAGAAATGGGACCAAGAGATATCGAGAATGGAGTTTGTGTTTTAGTTAGAAGAGACACAAACGAGAAAATCGAAGTAAAATTAACAGAGTTAGATGCTAAGGTTGGAGAAATTTTAGAATTAATTCAACAAAATATGTATGATGTTTGTAAAAAAAGAATGGAAGCCAAAACAACTATTGCACATAATTTAGATGAATTCCAAGCTAATATGAATAAAGAACAAGGATTTATAAAAGCAATGTGGTGTGGTTCAGCAGAATGTGAAGCTAAAATAAAAGAACTAACAGCTGCAAAATCAAGATGTATGCCATTCGAACAAGAACATATTGGAGACACATGTGTATGCTGTGGAAAGCCAGCTACAAAAATGGTAATCTGGGGAAGACAATATTAATATGAATATTTTGTGAATTATTCATAAAAACAGTTGTAAAAAAATCAAAAAATTGATATACTTGAAGTGATTAAATTTGATTGAAAGGAAAGTGATTTTTATGGAAGAAAATCAAGAAGAAAAAAAAGAAGAAATAGTAGAAATTGAAGAGAAAACAGAAGGATCAAATGATGGAATAAAAATATCAAACGATGTAGTTGCAGTAATTGCAGGAGTTGCTGTATCAGAAGTTCCAGGTGTAGCAAGTATGTCAGGAGGATTTGCTGGAGGAATTTCAGAAGTACTAAGTGGAAAAAAGAATCTATCAAAAGGAATAAAAGTAGATGCTGGAGATAAAGAAGTAAAAATCGATGTAAACATCATAGTAGAATATGGTTCAAGAATTCCAGATGTAGCATTTGAAATTCAAAATAGAGTAAAAAAATCAGTAGAGAGCATGACAGGTTTAAAAGTATCAGAAGTAAATGTACATGTTCAAGGTGTAAAAACAGAAAAAGATGAAGAAGACGATAAAGAAACAGAAAAAGAAGATAAAGAATAAGAAATGAGGAATTAATATGAAATTTTTAGAAAGACTTGCATTAGTAATATATTCATATGTAATGATATTAATGTCTATAGTGTTAGGACTATTAATTTTTAATTGGATAGAATTAGATAAAGTAGCACAAATGGTAAGAATTTTAATAACAGGAAGTATATCATCAAAAGTATTATTAGGATTAAGTGTATTCTTTATTTTATTATCTATAAAATGCATATTTTTTGATGATAGATCAAAACAAAAAGCAAAAGAAGTACAAGGTATTTTGTTAAAAAATGAAAATGGACAATTAATGATTTCAAAAGAATCAATAGAAAACATTGTTAAAAACACAGTATTAGGATTTGAAAATATTCAAGAATGTAAGACTAGAATAGATGTAAATAGTGAAAATCAATTAAGAATAACATTATTTTTAACAGTTAATGAAAATGTAGTTATAAAAGAACTTGCAAGTAATTTACAAACAAAGATAAAAGAAGAAGTAAAGAAAGTATCAGATTTAGATGTTCAAGAAGTAAATGTTAAAGTAATGGGACTACAAGAAAATAAAAAGAACAAAGAATAGGATGATTGAAAATGGAAGATTTTAAAAATTTTGTTTCTAAATACATAGGAGCGATAATAGGAATAATAGTAGCAATATTAATATTATGTACAAGATTATATGATGTTATTTTTGCTATAGTAGTAATAATTGTTGGAGCATTTGTGGGAAATTATGTTCAACAAAATAAAGATGAAGTAAAAGAAAAAATTAAAAATTTTATTGATAGGCTATAAAAAAGGAGTTGTAAAATGAAAAGATCAGCAATTAGAGAATTAACATTTAGATTAATATATAGTTTAGAAATACAAAAAGCAGAAAATTTAGAAGAACAAATAGAACTATATTTAGAATGTAACGAAGTAGAGGATGAAGAAGCAAAAGAATATATAAAAGATGCAATTTTTGGAATAAATGAACATATAGAAGAAATACAAGAATTAATAGAAAAAAATCTAAAAGCTGATTGGAAAATAGACAGAATATCAAAAATAGATTTAAGCTTATTAAAACTTGCTATCTATGAAATAAAATATAAAGAGATTCCATATAAAGTAGCAATAAATGAAAGTTTAGAGTTAGCCAAAAAATACGGAGAAGAAACTTCTAAAAATTTCATAAATGGAATTTTGGCAAGTGTTGTAAAAGAAATAGGAGAATAACCAATGAAATATAATGCAGTAACAGTAACACAGTTAAATAAATATTTAAAAGATAGATTTGATGAAGATGAAAACTTAAATGCAATATTAGTAAAAGGTGAAATTTCTAACTTTAAGAACCATTACACAGGCCATCTATATTTTACATTAAAAGACGAAAATTCGTTAATAAAATGTATAATGTTTAAAAGCTATGCTGAAAGGCTAGCTTTTAAACCAAAAGATGGAATGAAAGTAATGGTTTTTGGGTCTGTATCAGTTTTTGAGAGAGATGGAGTTTACCAAATATATGCTAAAACTATGATGGAAGACGGAATGGGAGATTTACATGAAAAATTTGAGAGACTAAAAGCACAACTAGAAGAAGAAGGATTATTTGCTCAGTCACATAAAAAGCCAATTCCATTATATCCTAAAGTGATAGGAGTATTAACATCTCAAACAGGAGCGGTTATAAGAGATATTATTAATGTTTCATCAAGAAGAAATCCAAATGTCTATATTAGATTATTGCCAGTACCTGTTCAAGGACCAGGAGCAGCAGAGCAAATTGCTGAAAAAATCAAAATAATGAATGATAAGAAATTAGCAGATGTTTTGATAATTGGGAGAGGTGGAGGTTCGTTAGAAGACCTATGGCCTTTTAACGAAGAAATTGTAGCAAGAGCTATATATGAGTCTGAATTGCCAATCATTTCAGCAGTTGGACACGAAACAGATTTTACAATAGCAGATTTTGTTGCAGATTTAAGAGCCCCTACACCATCAGCTGCAGCAGAACTTGCAGTACCTGATGTATATGAATTGAAGCAAAAAATAAATGATTATCAAAATAGATTTAGAAATTCTTTAAAAAAGAAAATAGAACTAATGAAATTAAGATACGAAAAATGTATGAAATCAAGAGTGTTTACTGATCCAATGAGAAAAATTAGAGATATGAGTGTTTTATTAGACTCATATGTTCAAAGATTGGAAAAGAAAATAAAAAATACGCAAAAAGACAATCAAACTGCATATATTGAATTAGTAACAAAATTAGATACATTAAGTCCATTAAAAACATTAGCAAGAGGATATTCATTAACAGAAAAAGACAATAAAATAGTAAAAAGCGTGAATGAACTAAAAGAAAATGATAAAGTAAAATTAAAATTTATTGATGGCGAAAAAGATGCAAAAATTTGCTAATAAAAGGAGGAAATCCATGGATACACGAAAGAAACAAAATATATTAACAGTTATTATAGTAATTGCTTTAATAGGATTAGCAGTAATTTTGACTTCAATGTTTTATGATGAAAAAATGAAGGCAGAAAAAACTTCTAGTGCAGTCTCAAATGAAGTAACTCCACCAAAAGAAGAAAAAGAAAACAATACTGTGAAAGATCCAGTAGAAGAGGTAAAAGAAAATACAGAAGGAAATACTTATGTTGGAGAAGAGGAAAAAGAGAGTGAACAAGAAGAGGAGCCAAAACAAAGTAATGATGAGAAAGCTATCGAATTAGCTAAAAAAGAATGGGGAAATGACCATGATGCAACTTTTAGTATTGATGAGAAAAAAGGTAACAAATATTATGTTGCTGTAAAAAAAGATGGAAATACAGTAGAATGGTATGAGGTTGACACTGAAACTTGGAAGATTAGTGTTTATTAAAATAAAAACTGAAGGAGAAAAATGATGAGTAAAGAAAATTTTGAAGAATCAATGAAAAAATTAGAAAGCATAGTAAATGAATTAGAAAATGGCAATTTAAATTTAGATGAATCAGTTGAAAAATTTGAAGAAGGAATGAAAATTGCTAAACAATGCAATACTATTTTAGAAGATTCAGAGAAGAAAATAACTATATTATTAGAAAAAGAAGGAGAATTAAAAGAAGAAAATTTTGAGGCAAATGAATAAATAGATAAAAGGGGAAAGTAAAATGAATGACATTCAAAAACTAGTAACTAATAAATATTTATATGTACCATTATTATTGTGGTTTTGTATTCAAGTATTTAAAGTTATTTGCGATTTAGTAAAAACAAAGAAATTTAATTTTAAAAGAATTATGGGAGCTGGCGGAATGCCAAGTTCTCATACAGCAGTTGTAACAAGTTTAGCAATGCTTGTCGGTAAGAGTGAAGGCTTTGACTCAGCTATGTTTGCAGTTGCATTAGTATTTGCAATGGTTGTAATGTATGATGCTGCGGGAGTTAGAAGGGCTGCAGGAAAACAAGCACATTTATTAAATAAAATAATAGAAACACCTGGACTTACAGGAGTAGAGGTACAAGAAAGACTAGTAGAAGTTTTAGGACATACTCCTTTACAAGTAATTGTTGGAGCTATAATAGGTATTACAGTTGGACTATTAGCATAATTAGTATGCAAAAATGGAGGGATTAAAATGACAGATATTGAAATTGCAAAAAATACAGAACTAAAGAAAATCACAGAAGTTGCAAAAGATATAGGAATTGCAGATGAGGATATTGAACCATATGGCAATTATAAAGCTAAAATATCAAAAGTTGATACTAGTAAAAATGATGGAAAGTTGATATTAGTTACAGCAATGAGTCCAACTCCATTAGGTGAAGGGAAAACAACTATTTCAATTGCGATTGCAGATGGACTAAGAAGAATTGGAAAAAAATCAATTTTAGCATTAAGAGAACCATCTTTAGGACCAGTATTTGGAATGAAAGGTGGTGCAACAGGAGGAGGACATGCCCAAATTGCTCCAATGGAAGATATTAATTTACATTTTACAGGAGACATGCATGCAATAACATCAGCAAATAATTTGTTATCAGCAATGATAGATAATCATATTTATCAAGGAAATAAATTAAATATTGAAAAAGTTACATGGAAAAGATGTATAGATTTAAATGATAGACAATTAAGAAAAATAAACACAGGGCTTTCAGGAGAAAGTAAAATAGTTCCTAGAGAAGATGGATTTGACATATCTGCAGCGTCAGAAATAATGGCAATATTATGCTTAGCAACAGATATACAAGATTTAAAGACAAAACTTGGAAATATTATTGTTGGATATAATAAAAAAGAAGAACCAGTATTTGCAAAAGATTTAAATGCACAAGGGGCAATGACAGTATTACTAAAAGATGCTATAAAACCAAATTTAGTACAAACTCTAGAACATACACCAGCATTAGTACATGGTGGACCATTTGCCAATATAGCACATGGATGTAATTCAGTAATAGCAACTAGAATGGGAATGAAGCTTGCAGAATATACAGTTACAGAAGCAGGTTTTGGAGCAGATTTAGGAGCAGAAAAATTTATTGATATAAAATGCAGAGATGCTAATATAAAACCAAATGTAGTAGTTTGTGTTGCAACAATAAAAGCATTAAAATATCATGGAGGAGCTTCAAAAGAAAACATTAGAGAAGAAGATATGGTAAGTCTAGAAAAAGGAATGAATAATTTATATAAACATATAGACAATATAAGAGGTAGATTTGGATTAAATGTAATTGTAGCAATTAATAAATATAATACTGATAAAGAGAATGAATTAGAATTTGTGCAAAATGAATTAGCTAAAAGAGAAATACCATCAAGTGTTGTGGAGAGCTGGGAAAAAGGCGGAGAAGGTGCACTAGATATAGCTAATAAAATTGTTGAACTTGCAGATCAAGAAGAAGATAAATTTGAATATATTTATGATTTAGATGAAGCAATTGTAGAAAAAATAAATAAAATCGCTATGAAAATTTATGGAGCAAAAGCAGTTTTATATCCAGAAGAAGTTGCTAGAAAAATAGAAAAAATTGAAGAAATGGGATATGGAAAATTACCAATATGTATTGCTAAAACCCAATATTCTTTTTCAGATGATGCTAAAAACTTAGAATGTGAAGAACCATTTGAAATTCATGTAAAAGATGTAGAGTTAAAAGCAGGAGCTGGATTTATAGTTGTTCTTGCAGGAAATATTATGACAATGCCAGGACTACCAGTAGTTCCAGCAGCAGAAAATATAGATATTGATGAAGCTGGAAATATAGTAGGTTTATTTTAATTCGTAATGAATAAAACTTCCGAACTTAGAAATACTAACAAAAAGTATTTTTGAGGAGGAAGTTTTTTTATGTATAATTTTAGAACCGACTTAGCACTTGAAAGAAGAGATATTTATCAAAAGGCTAATAAATTAAATCAAATAGATGGAGTGGAAAGTACAGAAGAGGAGATTAATGATAATATAAAAGTATCAAGAGTAAAGATTACAAATTCTAAAGGTGAAGAAGCATTAGGAAAGCCAATAGGAACATATGTTACCATTGATGTAAAAAAACTAAAAATGGCAGGAGAAGAAGAAATTCAGAAAACATCAGAAGTCTTAACAGATGAATTGAAAAAAATAGTAGAAATGCATGTAAATAATCAAGAAGATATTTTAATTGTGGGATTAGGAAATATTTATGTGACTCCAGATGCTTTAGGACCAAAGGTAATAAATGAGATTGATGTTACAAGACACATAATAAAATATCTTCCTCAATATGTTGATGAAGGTACAAGACCAGTTAGTGCTATTTCTCCAGGAGTGTTAGGTACAACTGGAATAGAAACTGTTGAAATTTTGAAAGGAATTGTTGAAAATATTCATCCTAAATTGCTGATTGTAATAGATGCTTTGGCTTCTAGAAGTATTGAGAGAATTAGTAGTACAATTCAGATATCTGATACTGGAATTGTTCCTGGTGCAGGTGTTGGAAATACAAGAGAGGAGATTAGTGAGAATTCTTTAGGTATACCTGTTGTCTCAATTGGAATTCCTACTGTTGTTGAACTTGCTACTCTTGTTTCTGATGGGATTGATATTTTTATTGATAGATTACAAGAGAAAGCTGAGTCTAATGAGTATTTAAATAAGTTGCAACAGAATGATAAGTATGAAGAGGTTAAAGAGGCTCTTAATGTTGGGGATTATAATATGATTGTTACTCCAAAAGAAATTGATGATTTAATTGAGAACATGAAAGATATTGTGGCTAGAGGTATTAATTTTGCAGTGAATTAACTCAATCTGTAATAAGTAAGTATTTTCAATATATCCCTCGGCTACCCGTCATAACGTTAACAAATTCTAATGCAAAAGCTATAACTATACCCGAAGACAGGACCCTTTATAGCTTTTGCTAAGAATTTGTAACACTATTTTGGTCACATTCGGGCTATATTTCAAATACTTACTTATTACAGATTGGACTGAGTGAAAGAGGCTCGTTTTCTTATATTAGAATTTCTTTTTGAATGCAATGAGTAGTTATACTTTGAAATTGGGTGGAGTGGGCAAACCGTGGGGTGAACGTAGCTGAATGTGAGTTAATTAAGAAAGAATTAAGAAAAAGATGTAGCCAAAAAATGTTAATAATGTTATAATGAGACTGTATTAAAAGTACAGTCTTTTTTGATTGTAAGAAAGGAGAACAAAATGCCAGAAAGAATAGAAATAACAAGAATGAAGCAAAATTCAGAAAATAGAGAATATGTATTAGAAAATGTAAAACAAGAAGGAGCATTGCTAGAGTTTGCAAGTGATGAATTAAGAGATGACAAAGAAGTTGTGTTAGAAGCAGTTCACAATAATCCAGAAGCATTAGAATTTGCAAGTGATAGGCTAAAAGGAGATAGAGAGGTTGTATATGATTCAGTAAGCAAAGTTGGTTGGACATATTGTTATACACAAGAAAACTTATTAGAAGATAGAGATTTATTATTAGCTGGATTAAAAGTAACTGGGCAGATATTGTATTTTGCAGCAAAGGATATGAGAGATGATAAAGAAGTAGTTATGGAAGCTGTAACCAATAAGCCTATTATTATAAAATATGCTAGTGGAAGACTAAGAGAAGATAAAGAAATTGGAATGGCTGCTATGAAAGTAAATAAAAACTGTTATGAATTTTTAGGACCAAATTTAAAGCAAGATGAAGATATATTAGCAATAAAAAATGGGTAAAAGGAGGATAATATGAAAGTTTTAAAGAAAATAAATAAGGGATTAATATTAACAATAATAGTATTAGCAGCTTTGTTGATATACATATCAGGTGTAGAAAAGCAAAGAAATGCAGATAAGCCAGATATAAGAAAAGCATGTGAGGATTTTATATTATTAACAGATAAATATGTTGTATTACCAGAGGATATGCAGAAATCAGAAGTATCAGAAGAGAAAGTAAATGAATATGTTAATCAAATGAAAAGCGATGTAGAAAAAGTAATGATATCTAATACAGAAGCGGTAAAAATTCAAAAACAAGTAATTGAAAACAATCTGAGAAATGGGTATAATGCTCTTGATGTAAGAATTAAAATGTCAAGAAAAATCAAAAAGATAAATGGATATGAATTTGACGGAAATCAAGTAACTGTAAAATTAAAAGATCAAGTAGAAATAGTTACAAAAGTTTTTGATGAAATAGATTCAACCAAAGAAACAGAGACTTTTGATGCATCAAATGATGAAATAATTTTACAAAAAATAGATGGAAAATGGAAAATTGTATATTCAAACTTACAATTTGATGGAAGTAATAGATATTATAGTGATGATATTATCTTTTAGAAGAAGGGGATGAAAAGATGGAAAATACTGTATTAGAATTGAAAAATGTAAGTAAATCATTTGGAAAAAGAAAAATAATAGATAACATAAGCCTTAAGGTAAATTCAGGTGAAATCTTTGGCTTTTTGGGACCAAATGGTTCAGGAAAAACTACAACAATAAAAATGATATTAAGATTAATTGACAGTGATGATGGAGAAATCAAGGTAAATGGTTTAGATAACAGAAAACAGTTTGAACAAGCAATGGAATGCATAGGAGCAATTGTAGAAAATCCAGATATGTACAAATATATGTCAGGAATAGACAATTTAAAGTTGCATGCAAGAATTAGAAATATAGATGAAAAAAGAATAAATGAAGTATTAGAAATGGTAGGCTTAAAAGATAGAGCAAAAGACAAAGTTGGAAAATATTCGTTAGGAATGAAACAAAGACTAGGATTGGCATTAACATTATTACATAATCCAAAAGTTTTAATATTGGATGAACCTACAAATGGATTGGATCCAGCAGGAATTAAGCAATTGAGAGATATTTTAAAGAAAATTTCTCATGAAGAAAATGTCGCTGTATTTGTGTCATCACATATATTGACAGAAATGCAACAAATGTGTGATAGAGTAGCAGTATTAGATAATGGTAAAATTGTAAAAATAGAACAGATAACAAATTCAAAAGAAGAGAAAATTGAAACTATAGAATTAAGAATTAAAGATAAAACTAAAGCAATTAAAATTTTAAAAGAAAAATTTGAGGTAGATGCTAAAGAAGAAAAAGATAGTTTGTTAGTTACAATTCAAACAGAAAAAGTTCCAGAAGTTGTAAGAAAATTAGCAATTGAAGATGTTGGAATAAAAGCAGTTATTCCAAGAGAACATAATTTAGAGGAAATATTCTTTGACGCAACAGAAGGAGGTAAAAATGAGTAAGATGTATAAATTATTTGTAGATGAAAATATTAAAACTTGGAAAAAGTTTTCAACAAAATTGGCAATTATATTAATAGTTTTAGCATTATTGGGAGCATTAAGCTTATCAAAATTGTTACAATATATAGATGAGAAAAATGATATAAATTCTGAGAGGTTTGTTTCAAGTTCAGAAGAAGGATTTAAAGGTGAAATTGAGATATTAAAAGAACAGTTGCAAGATAATACACTTTCAAAATCTGAAAAAGAGGAAATAGAGAGACAAATAAAGATTTATGAAATAAGAATAAAAAATCAAATTTATAGAACAGATTGGAGAAGTGAAGCATTATCAGATACTAGTATAGATGATAAAACTTTAGAGATTGTTGAAAAAAATGATTTTGATGGATATATGGACCAAAAGCAAGAAAAATTAAAGAAAAAATTTGATGATAAACAAATTTCACAAGAGGAATATGATGATGAAAAAATATTGTTAGAATTGCAAAAAAAATACGGAATTTCTAAAGATGATCCCCAAATATTTTATGATTACAGAGCACAAGTAATTAGTGATATTCGTCAGAAGCAGAAAAGCATTAGAACAGGAATTGATAGTCAAACAAATAAGGTATTAACAGAAAAACAAAAGAAACAATATGAAGATGATATTAAAATAAGTATATACAAAATAGAAAATAACATAGAAAAAGCAGATTCAACTTCAGATTATAAAATGACATTCGAATCATTTGCAACAAGTTTTGTAACAGCATTTATAGCAATATTTGTAATAATTGTTGCAGGAAGTGCAATTGCGACAGAAATTTCAACAGGAACAATAAAATTCTGGGCATTAACACCTAATAAAAGATGGAAGATACTAACAGCAAAAATATTATCGTTGTTATTTTATTTAGTAGTTATAACTTTAATAATGGCACTGCTAACATTAGTTTGTGGAAAGATATTTTTTACAACAGAAGGAAATACATATTTATTTGTAAAAGATGGAGTTGTACAAAAAATAGGAAATACAGCATTTATAATAGAATACTATTTTGCAAAAATTATACCAATTATAATATTTGCACTATTTGCATTAATGCTTTCAGTTGTTACAAGAAACACTTCAGTAGCAATAGCTTTAAGTATAGCAACATATATGGGAAATGGAATAATGATGCTAATTATAAATACTTACATAAAAAAAGATTGGATAAAATTTATACCATTTAACAATTTGGATATTGCTAGCAAAATATTTACAAATTTCACAAGTCCAATGACAATTTCGGCTCCAAATACTTTTGTGCAGAATACATCACTTATATTTTCTCTTGGAGTGCTAGGAGTGTGTGCAATTTTAATGCTTGTAACCATGTATGATAGTTTCAATAAAAGAGATATTATTTAAGTTATAGTATAATAATATCAAGAGCCCAAGAAATATAAGCTTTTCATTACATGTCTCGGCTTATTACGAAATTTAAGAAATTCTAATTTATTTTATGGCACCCTTCCACTTTGTGAACTCTTTCCATAAAATTGCATAGAATTTCTAAAATTTCTCCATGCACATTCGACATTTCATTCAAACCTTATATTTCTTGGGCTTCTTGAAAAAATAATTAAAATTATTATATATAAACATTATTTAAAAGAAAAATGACTAGAAAGCTTGATTTTTTTAGGAAAATATAGTACAATAGTTTATGTAAAAAATGTTCCTTAAACTTAGCACAATAAAAGACACCTATTATTGAGGCTCGGTATAAGGAGAAAAAGAAATAGGAGGTGTTATTATGACAGCAGAAAGAAAACAAGAAATCATTAATCAATATAGAAGAGATGAAAAAGATACTGGATCATCAGAAGTACAAATCGCTCTTTTAACAGAAAGAATTAATGAATTAACAGAGCATTTAAAAGTTCATAAAAAAGACAACCACTCAAGAAGAGGACTTCTAAAAATGGTTGGAAAGAGAAGAAATTTATTAAACTACTTAGCTAAAAAAGATGAAAATGCATATAAAGAATTAGTTGAAAAATTAGGACTAAGAAAATAGTTAATAAGTTGTAAGAGGCGTTTGCAACAAGATTGCTAACGTCTCTTTTTAATAAAGTAGTTAATAAAAGCAAGTAAACTGAATTAGAAAAGTAGCTTGTATAATGTTTTATTCAAATGTGTAAGATATTATAGAGGTTACAATCTAAATAAGTTTACTTGCATAGGTGTGAAAAAAAGGACCGACCCTAAATTCGCATGCGAAAAAAAGGACCGACCCCAAATTAACAAGGAGGAAAATTTATGTTTAAAAGTTATGAAACAGAACTAGCTGGAAGAAAGCTAGTAATTGAAACAGGTAAACTATGCGGATTAGCAAATGGAAGCGTAGTAGTAAAATATGGAGATACAGTTGTAATGGTAAATGTTACAGCATCTAAAGAACCAAAAGAAGGAATTGATTTCTTCCCATTATCAGTTGATTTTGAAGAAAAAATGTATTCAGTAGGAAAAATTCCAGGATCTTATACAAAAAGAGAAGGAAAACCAAGTGATAAAGCAATATTGGTTTCAAGAGCAATTGATAGACCTTTAAGACCTTTATTCCCAAAAGATTTTAGAAATGATGTTGTAGTTGTTGCAACAGTTTTATGTGTTGAACAAGATAATTCACCAGAAGTTGCAGCTATGATAGGTGCTTCTGCAGCTTTATCAATTTCAGATATTCCTTTTGGTGGACCAACAGCAGCAGTAAATGTTGGATTAGTAAATGGAGAAATTGTTATAAATCCAACAGAGGAACAAAGAAAAGTTAGTGATTTAACATTAACAGTAGCAGGAACTGCTGAAAAAGTAGCAATGATTGAAGCAGGTGCAAATGAAGTTCCAGATGATGTAATGTTAGAAGCAATCAAAAAAGGACATGAAGAAATTAAGAAGATATGTGAATTCATTCAAAAAATGAAAGACGAAATTGGAAAACCAAAATTTGCATATAAATCATTTGCAGTTGATCATGATTTATATCAATTTATGGAAGACAACTTCACAGAAAAAATGAAAACAGCAGTACAAGAAATTGATAAAGATACAAGAGATAACAATGTTGCAGCTTTATCAGACGAAATTACAGCAGCAGTAACAGAAAAATTAGGAGAAGATACAGCTGCTGAAAGAGCACAAGAAATTGGTGAAGCAATTTATAAATTAGAGAAAAAATGTGTTAGAGATATGATATTCTATGAACATAAAAGAGTTGATGGAAGAGCAATTGATGAAATAAGACCATTATCATGTGAAGTTGGATTATTACCACGTACACATGGAAGTGCATTATTTACAAGAGGACAAACTCAAGTAATGTCAATAGTAACATTAGGAATGTTAAGTGAAGAACAAGAATTAGATGGAATAGATACAGAAACAGAAAAAAGATATATGCATCAATATAATTTCCCTGCATACAGTGTTGGAGAAGCAAGAGCTTCAAGAGGACCTGGAAGAAGAGAAATTGGACATGGTGCTTTAGCTGAAAAAGCACTAATACCAGTACTTCCATCAAAAGAAGAATTCCCATATGCAATAAGAGTTGTATCAGAAGTATTATCTTCAAATGGTTCAACATCTCAAGCAAGTATATGTGGAAGTACATTATCATTAATGGATGCAGGTGTTCCAATTAAAAGACCAGTTGCCGGTATTTCAACAGGTTTAGTAACAAATCCAGAAAATCCAGATGATTATGTAATGTTAACAGATATTCAAGGACTTGAAGATTTCTTTGGAGATATGGATTTCAAAGTTGGTGGAACAGAAAAGGGTATTACAGCTATTCAAGTAGATATTAAAGTAGATGGATTATCATATAAAATAATTGAAGAAGCTTTTGCTAGAACAAGAAAAGCAAGACAATATATATTAGATGATATAATGAAACCAGTAATTTCAGCACCAAGAGAAGAACTTTCAAGATATGCACCACAAATAGTTACAACACAAATCAAAGTTGAGAAAATTAAAGATGTAATTGGAAAAGGTGGAGAAACAATTAATAAAATAATTGATGCAACAGGTGTTAAAATTGATATAGAAGATGATGGACAAGTTATGATTTATTCTCCAGACCAAGATAAAGCATATCAAGCATTAGATATGATTGAAGATATTGTTAGAGAATTTGAAGTAGGACAAATTTACTATGGAACAGTTACTAGAACAACTTCATTCGGAGCTTTTGTTGATATTGGTGGAGGAAAAGAAGGATTAGTTCATATTTCTAAAATCGCAAAAGAAAGAGTTAACAAAGTTGAAGACTATGTTAAACCAGGAGATAAAGTTCCTGTTAAAGTAATTGAAATTGATGATCAAGGAAGAATTAATCTTACAATGAAAGATTTAGTAGACTTAAGTAAGGAAAATATCTTAGAAGAAGAGATTAAAGAAGATAATAAAGAAGATAATAAAGAAGAATAATACCATACTAAAATATAAAGTACATATATTCATTTGAATATGTGTACTTTTTTTTGTGTATATGATAAAATGCATATAATATTAGAGCAGAAAAATATATGATATATGAAAGGAATGAAAACAAATATGGCAAATGAAGTAAAATGGACTGAAGAACAAAAACAAGCAATATATGAAACTGGAAATAATATATTAGTTGCAGCAGCTGCAGGAAGTGGAAAAACTGCAGTATTAGTAGAAAGAATAATAAATAAAATAATAAACGAAAATATAGATATAGATAAATTATTGGTAGTAACATTTACAAATGCAGCAGCATCAGAAATGAGAGAAAGAGTCTTAAATGCAATCTATAAAAAGATAGATGAAGAGCCAGAAAACGAAAAATTGCAAAGACAGATAACCTTGCTAAATAAAGCAAGCATATGTACAATAGATTCATTTTGTTTAGATGTAGTAAGAAATAATTTTTTTGAAATAGACATAGCACAGAATTTTAGAATTGGCGATACAACAGAAATAGAGATTTTAAAACAAGATGTAATAGAAGATTTATTTGAAGAAAAGTATGAAGCAGAAGATAAGGACTTTATAAAGCTAATAAATACATATACAAGTTATAAAGATGATACTCCATTGAAAGAACTAATTTTAAAAATATATACATATATACAAAGTAATCCATTTCCAGAAAAATGGCTGGATGAAAAAGTAGAAATGTTTAATTTGTCTGATAAATTAGATAATGATTTTGCACAAACAATCTGGGGAAAATTATTGCTAAAACAAGTAAAAGAAATTGTAGAGGATTCACAATTGAAATTAGAAACGGAAAAAGACAATTTGAATCAATATCCAGAGTTAGTAAAATATTTTCAAATTATATGTGATGACATTGACCAATTAGAAATGTTGAAAATAAATTTAGATTCTTGGGATAAAGCATGTGAAATAGCATCAAATATAAAATTTAAAACATGGGTAACAGATAAAAAAATAACATTGGAAGTCAAAGATATTGCAAAGGCAACAAGAGATGAGACTAAAACAAACTTAAAAAAGGTAACAGAAAAAATATTGATATTTAATTCTAGAGAAGCAAATGAAGATATAAATGGAATGTATGATGTACTAAAAAAATTGGAAAATATTATTTTAGAATTTGGAAAGAAATTTGAAAAAAGAAAAAAGGATAAAAACATTGTTGATTTTAGTGATGTTGAACATTATGCATTAAAAATTCTGTTAAAAGAAGATGGAACACCATCAGAAATAGCCAAAAAATATCAAGAAAAGTTTGAAGAAATAGCGATAGATGAATATCAAGATAGTAACCTGGTACAAGAATATATATTGACATCAATCTCAAGAGGAAATAATGTATTTATGGTAGGAGATGTAAAGCAGAGTATTTATAAATTTAGACAAGCAAGACCAGAATTATTCTTAGAAAAATATAAAAATTACAAAACAAAAAATATAAAAACAGATGCAGAAGATTTAAAGATACAGTTATTTAAGAACTTCAGAAGCAGAAAAGAAGTGCTTGATTTTTCAAATGAGATATTCGAAAATATAATGAGTGAAGAACTTGGAGAATTAAATTATACTAAAGAAGAATTTTTAAATTTAGGTGCTAGTTATGAAAATACAAATCAAGATTTAAGGGCTGAAATAGATATTTTAACAATAGATGATGAAGAAGATTTAGCCTCAGAGCAGGAAGCAAGAACAACTGTGTCTAATACATATGAAATAGAAAATGAAGAAGATGGCGACGAAATAGAAAGAGTAGAAAACATAGAACTAGAAGCTAAATTTGTTGCAAATAGAATAAAGCAATTGATTGATAATAAATTTCAAATATATGATGCAAAAAAACAAGAAAAAAGAGATATAAAATATAAAGATATTGTAGTATTGCTAAGATCAACAAAAGAACCAGCTCCTATATTTGAAAAGGAAATATTAAATTTAGGAATGCCTGTTTTTAGTGATTCATCAGCAGAATATCTAGAAAGCATAGAAATTCAAACAATAATGAGTTTGTTAAAAATTATAGATAATCCATTACAAGAAATTCCGCTTGTAACTGTTATGAGATCTTCAATAGGAGGCTTTACTGATAATGAATTAGTAGAAATTAGATTAAGTGATAAATATGATAATTTTTATAATACGATTTTAAAAGCAAAGAAAAATGTAGGAAAAGCATTAAGAGAGAAAATAGATAAATTTTTAGATAATTTAGAAATGTGGAGAAAAGAACAAGAATATCTAAGTCTAGATGAATTGATTTGGAAGATATATAATGATACTGGATACTATAATTATGTAGGATTAATGACAAATGGAGAATTAAGACAAGCAAATTTAAAAATGTTGTTTGTAAGAGCTAAACAATGTGAAAGTATAAGTTTTAAAGGATTGTTTAATTTTATTAATTATATAGAAAAAGTAAAGACTAGTAGCAAAGACATGGATTCAGCTAAAATAATTGGAGAGAATGATGATGTAATTAGAATAATGAGTATTCACAAAAGTAAAGGGCTTGAATTTCCAGTAGTGTTTTTATCTGGAACTGGAAAGCAATTTAATATGCAAGATTTAAATAATAAGATATTATTGCACCCAGAGATAGGAATAGGAGTAAAATATATTGATTATGATAGACAAATAGAATATGATACTTTATCAAAACAAGCAATGAAAAATCAGATTATGTTAGAAACTTTATCAGAAGAAATGAGAGTACTATATGTTGCATTAACAAGAGCAAAAGAAAAGTTGATTATTACAGGATATTCAACCAAAGATAAGCAAAAAGAATTGGATGAAATTATATATAAATATGAGAATTTGAATCACATCATATTAAAAAAATATAAGACATATCTTGATTGGATAAAACTTGTATATAATTATAATAAAGAAATTATGCAAGAATTATCAATAATAAACTTATATAGTAAAAAAGAAGTTTTAAAAAATTGTGTAGCTGAAAAAGAAAAAGAATTAAATACAGCAGAGCAAATTTTAAATAAGATATCAGAAATAAAAATAGATGAGAAAGAAGAAAAAAATATAGCTGATTTGTTAGAATATTCTTATAAATTCAATGATGCAACTATTGTACCAACTAAAACTTCTGTAACAGAGATAAAAGAAATGACAAAAGATGATGCAAGTAGAGAATATAGTATAGAATTGTCAACACCTAAATTCCTTCAAAAAGATACTGAAATAAATATAACAAATGCTCAAAAGGGTACATTAATACATTTGTGTATGCAAAAATTAGATTTAAAGAAAGCAAAATATGTATTTGATGATATAAAGGAATTGGTAGAAAAATTAGAAAGTAAAAAAATAATAACACATAAAGAAGCGGAAGCAATCAATATAAACAAAGTATATCAATTTACAAAATCAAAGATTTGGGAAGAAATGATCCATGCCCATGTGGTACAAAGAGAAAAAAGTTTTTATATAAAATTGCCAGCAAAAGAAATTTATCAAAAAGAGTTAGATGAATCTGTTTTGGTACAAGGTGTTATAGATTTATATTATATTAATTCTGATGATGAATTAGTGTTAGTTGATTTTAAAACAGACTATGTTGAAAATAGAGATGAGGAAAGCTTAATAAATAAATATAGAACACAGTTAGAATTATACAAAAATGCTTTAGAACAAGCAACCAAAAGAAAAGTTGATAGAATATATATATATTCAACATATTTAGAAAAAGAAATAGAATTGCCAAATCTTGACAATTAACATAAAAAAGTGTATAATTATGCAGTATCAATTTTTTGGAGTCTTATATTTATATAAGACACAGTTCTATTAATATAATGGGAGTGAACAATATGGCAAAAACTTTACGGCAAGCAATTCGAGAAGGCGTAGTGAAAATAGGAGATAAATTTGAATATTATCCTGGTGAAAAAGAAAAGACTATTCCTGGTAGAAAAACAGGTATGGCTGATTGTCAAAAATTTAAGACTGAAAAGTTTAAAAGTTGGATTTTTGTTGGAATTGATGGAAAAAATGCGGTTTTTGTTAGTAACAAAGCTACAGAAATGAAATTAGTTTTAAAAGGAAAGGTTGGAGCAAAAAATGGTTCTAAAATCATAAAGGACATAGCCCGAATTTATGGAGATTTTCCTAAAGTGAAAGCAACTGCTATTGATGAGGAGTTCATAGAAAAATATGATCTGAAATTGGATTGTGAATTTTGGACTTCTGATAAATGTTTGGTAGGGAAAGTTAGCGGAATGCATGATGCGTTTTATTTAACGGTAATTACTAGAAATTCTGAGGGATATAGTGTTACTAAAAAACTACTTTTTGATGAAGTTGGAAATAGATTTTCAGGAAGCGTTCCATCATGTTCTTATGGTATTAGAATTGCAATTTTTGTGCCATTAAGCGCAGGAATTTATGAAAACAGAGACATTCTATTGTAAATAGAACAAGAAGGCGACTAAATATATTTTAGTCGCTTTTTTATTATGAAAATGTCTTTATTTTTTTAGAAAATTGTGGTAAAATAGCGAAGAATAAAGAAAATATTAGAAAGGTAATGAGATGGAAAATAATTACATAGAAAAAGTTGCAAAAATAAATGAAGGAAAAAGCTTAAAATATTACATATTAACAATGGGATGTCAACTAAATGAAAATGACTCTGAAAAATTATGTGGTATGGTAGAAAAAATGGGATATCAACCAACAGAAAAATATAAAGAAGCTGATTTAGTGATATTCAATACTTGTTGTGTAAGAGAAAATGCAGAAGACAAGTTATTTGGAAAATTAGGAGAATTAAAAAAAGTAAAGGAAACAAGAGAAACAATAATAGCAATTGGTGGATGTATGATGCAAGAAAAACATATAACAGATAAAATACATGAAAGCTATTCATATACAGATATCATATTTGGAACACATACATTGCAAAACTTCCCAGAAGATTTGTACAAAACATTAGAAACAAAAAAGAAACAACAAGATGTATTAGACATAGATGGAGAAGTGTATGAAGGTCTTCCAATAAAAAGAACAAGCAATATCAAAGCATCAGTAACAATAATGTATGGTTGCAACAACTTCTGTACATATTGTATAGTTCCATATGTGCGTGGAAGAGAAAGAAGTAGACATCCAAAAGATATATTAGCAGAAGTAGAAGGACTTGCAAAAGAAGGATACAAAGAAATTACATTATTAGGACAAAATGTAAATTCATATTTAAGAGCAGAAAAATGGAAAGAAGAAGGCAAAGAATATGAAGGAATAAATTCATTTGCAACATTGTTAAGAGCAATAAACAAAATTGACGGAATAGAAAGAATCAGATTTGTATCACCACATCCAAAGGACTTTACAGATGATGTAATAGATGCAATTGCAGATTGCGATAAAGTTTGTAAATTAGTACATTTACCACTTCAATCAGGAAGTACAAATGTATTAAAATTAATGAACAGAAAATATACCAAAGAACAATACTTAGAATTAGTAGAAAAAATGAAGAAAAGAATACCAAACTTGACACTTTCAACAGATATAATAGTGGGATTTGCAGGAGAAACAGATGAGGATTTTGAAGACACATTAGATGTTGTAAGAAAAGTATGTTTTGAACAAGTTTATATGTTTATATATTCAAGAAGAGTTGGAACGCCAGGAGATAAAATGACAAACCAAGTTCCAGAAGATATTAAACATAAGAGATTTGATAGATTAAAAGAATTAGTAGAAAGTCAAATAGCAGAAAATAATCAAAAATATATAGGAACAATTCAAAAAGTATTAGTAGAAGGACCAAGCAAAAACAATCCAGATTTATTGACAGGAAGAACTGATAGTAATAAAGTCGTTATATTTGAAGGAAGTAAAGAACTAATAGATACAATAATAGATTTAAAAATTATTTCAGAACATATGTGGTATTTAAAAGGAGAAATATAAAATGGCACAAACAATAGCAGAAATTGAAGATAGATCAGTCATATCACCAATGATGCAAAAATATTTGGAAACAAAAGAACAATATAAAGATTGCATATTATTTTATAGATTAGGCGATTTTTATGAAATGTTTTTTGAAGATGCATTAATAGCTGCAAGAGAACTAGAAATAACTTTAACAGGAAAAGATTGTGGTTTACCAGAAAGAGCACCAATGGCAGGAATTCCACATCATGCAGCAGAAGTATATGCCGAAAAGTTAATAGAAAAAGGATATAAAGTTGCGATTTGTGAGCAACTAGAAGACCCAAAAGAAGCAAAAGGTATCGTAAAAAGAGGTGTAATAAGAATACTTACACCTGGAACAATAGTAGAAAGCAATTTACTAGAAGAAAAGAAAAACAATTATATAATGAGTATCTGCAAAAGTGGAATCTATTTTGGAATAAGTGTATGTGATATTTCAACAGGTGAATTTTATAGCAGTGAAATTAAAGGTGAAAATAATTTTGCATTATTATTAGACGAAATAGCAAGATTTGCACCTTCAGAAATAATTGCAAATTCAATGATGTTTGAATGTCAAGAAGAAATGGATAAAATTCGTGAGAGATTTTCAATATATATGAGCAGATTTAGTGATAAATTCTTTACAGACGAGGTTGGAAATTTAGCATTAGATTATAATATATTAGAAAATAAAAGAGAAGTAACAAATCTAAAAGAAAAGCCACTAGCAGTAAAATCAATAAATGCATTGTTAGAGTACTTAAATGAAACTCAAATGACTAGTCTAGAACACATAAATACAATAACAATTTATAATTTATCAAAATATATGGCATTAGATATAAATGCGAGAAGAAATCTAGAAATAACAGAAAAAATGAGAGATAAAAGCAAAAAAGGAACTTTACTTTGGGTATTAGATAAAACTTCAACCTCTATGGGAGGTCGTTTATTAAGAAGATGGCTAAATGATCCACTTTTGGAAGTTAAAGATATTCAAGAAAGACTAGATGCTGTAAAAGAATTAAAAGACAATATGATGCTTAGAGGTGAAATTACAGATACACTAAAAAAAGTATATGATATAGAACGTCTTGCAGGAAAAATGACATATGGAAATGCAAATGCTAGAGATATGATAACACTAAAAAATTCATTAGAAAGATTGCCAGAAGTAAAAAACGTTTTAGCAATGTGTCAATCACATAAATTAAAAGAATTATATGAAAACTTAGACGAATTAAAAGATGTATTTGCATTAATAGAAAAATCAATAGTAGAAGACCCACCTATGACAATAAAAGATGGTGGAATAATCAAATTAGGATATGACTCTGAAATAGATACATTGAAGAGAGCTTCAACAGAAGGGAAAACTTGGCTTGCAAAACTAGAAGCAGATGAAAAAGAAAAGACTGGAATTAAAACTTTAAAAGTTGGATATAACAAAGTATTTGGCTATTATATAGAAGTTTCAAAATCATTTGTATCACAAGTTCCAGAGAGATTTATTAGAAAACAAACGCTAACAACAGGAGAAAGATATATAACAGAAGAGTTGAAAACAATAGAAAATCAAATTCTAGGAGCTGAAGAAAAGGTTGTAAACCTTGAATATAATGCATTTGTAGAAATAAGAACAGAAATTGCTAAAAATATTAAAAGATTGCAAAAAACAGCAAATGTAGTTTCAACACTAGATGTTTTATCTTCATTTGCACAGGTTGCAGAAGATATGAATTATTGCATGCCTGTTGTAAAAGATGATGGAGTTATCAACATCAAAGAAGGAAGACATCCTGTAATTGAAAAAATGATAGGAAGTGGAAACTTTGTACCAAATGATACATATCTTGATAAAAATGGAGACAGATTAGCAATAATTACAGGACCTAATATGGCAGGTAAATCTACATATATGAGGCAAGTAGCATTAATCACATTAATGGCACAAGTTGGAAGTTTTGTACCAGCTACAGAAGCACAAATTGGAGTAGTAGATAAAATCTTTACAAGAGTTGGGGCATCAGATGACTTAAGTATGGGACAAAGCACATTTATGGTAGAAATGATGGAAGTTGCAACAATTCTAAAAGAAGCAACAGAAAACAGTTTAGTAATTTTAGATGAAATTGGAAGAG
>ENA-OROK01001353-OROK01001353.1-human-gut-metagenome-genome-assembly--contig:-NODE-1353-length-24108-cov-6.538436_pt1 | contig 24108 bp, 20 predicted proteins | sample MGYA00242127_ERZ509046 | MGnify/ENA primary metagenome ERZ509046 (study PRJEB26280, sample SAMEA2338728) | human gut metagenome | biome: human gut; feature: human-associated habitat; material: faeces... | reverse complement strand
AAAGCGTGTATACCCCTAAAGGGTATCCGGGGTTCGAATCCCCGTCTCTCCGCAGGTTGATAAACCGTTTTTATTATTTCTTTCTACTACTTTCCCTGATTTGCAGATTTGTCGGAATGATTACTTGTCTGACTGTTCTATCCCCTTTGATTTGGTCTATTAATAAACGACAAGCCGTTTCTCCCATTTTATAGGTCTGATGTGATACTGCCGATAGTTTCGGTTCTACATAGTTGGCATGTTGTTCGTCTGTATAACCGATGATAGCTATATCTTCCGGAATGCGAAGGCCGTGACTTTTAATAACTTCTATGGCGGCAAAGGCTAATGTGTCATTCATGGCAAGAATGGCATCGGGAGGTTGAGGAAGGGATAACAAAGCTTCCGTTGCTATTTTGCCCTCTTCATAATCTATTTTCCGACAGATTACCAGTTCTTTTTCAATGGGAATATGATTGTCACGGAGAGCTTCCAGGTAACCGTGTTTTCTTCTTGTCACAATATCCAAATGGTTAGCTCCTCCTATGAAAGCCACTCGTTTACTACCAGTATCCAATAAATGTTGGGTAGCCATTTGTGCCGATTGCACTCCATCTGCTACTACCGAAGAAAACTGGTCGGTCAGGCAAACACGGTCGAAGAGGATGAGTGGCATATTAATATCCTTCAGGGCAGCAAGATGAGTATAATCTGTAGTTTCTTGGGACAGACAGGCAATGATACCCTCTACCCGCATATTGACTAAATTCTCAATATTCCTTTTTTCATATTCGTAGGATTCGTGTGAAGTGGTGATGATGATAAAGTATCCGTTGTCCACTGCCATATTCTCTATCCCGTTCAGGATGGATGCGAAGAAATGGGTAACGATATCCGGTACAACAACTCCAATGATACGCGGGGTATTCTTTCGCAGGCTCATGGCAAAAGGATTGGGACGGTAATTCATTTCTTTTGCCAGCTTCTTGGCTTTAGCGCAAAGCTCACTGCTAATTTCAGGGCTGTCTTTTAGTGCCCTGGATACAGTGGGAATGGATACGCCTAATGCTTGGGCGAGATCTTTTAATGAAGTATGTTTCCGGTATTCCATTTCTTAAGTCAGCTATATTAGATTCATTTACAAAGAAAACACATTCCCCGATAAAAGAGGGTATGGAAGGATGTTTTTTTTACGTAAACCATTACGTATTGTTTTCGCTTCTTATATGCTGTCTTGAAATTATTCTTACCCTATTTTTGTCGCATCTAAAAACTTTTAAATTTAATTAGTTATGCAATACCATGAAATCGGAAAGACAGGGATGAAAGTATCATCTCTCAGTTTTGGAGCTTCTTCTTTAGGAGGGGTTTTCCATGATGTTAAAGAGAAAGAAGGAATTGAGGCTGTGTTTACTGCTGTCGAATCGGGCATGAATTTTATAGATGTTTCCCCTTATTATGGGCATTATAAAGCAGAGACTGTTTTAGGAAAGGCTTTGAAAGACATACCACGTGACCGGTATTATCTTTCTACCAAAGTGGGACGTTATGGAAAAGATGGTGTCAATACTTGGGATTACTCTGCAAAACGTGCGGTAGAAAGCGTATATGAGAGCATGGAACGTCTGAATATCGACTTTATCGATTTGATTAATGTACACGATATTGAGTTTGCTGATCTGAACCAGGTTGTTAATGAGACATTGCCGGCATTGGTAGAATTGCGTGAAAAAGGAGTTGTCGGACATGTCGGAATCACTGACTTGCAACTTGAAAACCTGAAATGGGTAATTGATCACTCACCCAGTGGTACGGTAGAATCTATACTCAATTTCTGCCATTATTGCCTGTGCGATGACAAGTTAGCGGATTTTCTTGATTATTTTGAATCGAAAGGAATAGGCGTGATAAATGCTTCTCCGCTATCCATGGGATTGTTGAGTGAACGGGGTGTTCCTGCATGGCATCCAGCTCCAGAACCTTTGGTGGATGCTTGTCGCAAAGCAATGGAATACTGTAAAGCAAAGAATTATCCTATTGAGAAATTAGCTATGCAGTTCTCTGTTAGTAATCCTCGGATTGCGACTACATTGTTCAGTACAGCCAATCCGCTGAATGTGAAAAAGAATGTCTCTTTTATTGAAGAGCCGATTGACTGGGCGCTGGTGCATGAAGTACAGGAAATTATTGGGGAACAGCAACGCGTAAGTTGGGCTAATTCTTAAAATATAGCTGTCTATATGGACTATACAATAATTGATGCCCATGCCCATCTATGGTTGCGGCAAGATACGGTGGTGGATGGGTTTCCCATTCGTACACTGGATAATGGACGTTCGTTGTTTATGGGAGAAATCCGCCAAATGGTTCCTCCCTTTATGATGGACGGGGTGAATAGTGCAGAAGTTTTCCTGTCGAACATGGACTATGCGCAAGTGGCTGCTGCTGTTATTACACAGGAATTTATTGATGGTATTCAGAATGAATATCTGGCAGAAGTTATTTCTCGTTATCCTGATCGCTTCTTTGTTTGCGGAATGTGTGAGTTCCGTAAGCCCGGGTTTCTGGCACAGGCAAAAGAACTCATTGCAAGAGGTTTCAAAGCTATTAAAATTCCGGCTCAACGCCTGTTGCTTACAGAGGGACGGGTGATGCTGAATAGTGAGGAAATGATGCAGATGTTCCGATATATGGAAGAGCGGGATGTGATGCTTTCCATAGACTTGGCGGACGGAGCAACGCAAGTTCCCGAGATGCAGGAGGTCATTCAGGAGTGTCCCCGGTTGAGAATTGCTATCGGGCATTTCGGAATGGTGACACGTCCGGATTGGGAAGAACAGATACGGCTGGCTCTTCATCCCAATGTGATGATTGAATCAGGAGGAATAACCTGGCTTTTCAATGATGAGTTCTATCCTTTTAAGGGAGCAGTAAAAGCTATACGGAAAGCTGCCGAACTGGTCGGGATGAAGAAACTGATGTGGGGATCGGATTATCCGCGTACTATTACCGCAATCACTTACAAAATGTCGTATGATTTTATAGTGAAATCACCCGATTTGCAAGAAGATGAAAAAAGGCTGTTCCTTGGAGAAAATGCCCGGAAATTCTATGGATTTACTGATCTTCCTGTATTGCCATATATCAAAAACATGTCTGAATAAGAAGATAATAATACCATGAAAAAAAATACTTATACGATACCTTTGGCGCTGGTCTTCTGCCTTTTTTTCCTTTGGGCAATTAGCAGCAATCTGCTCCCGACAATGATACGGCAGTTGATGAAAACCTGTGAACTGAACACCTTTGAGGCGTCATTTACCGAAACTGCCTATTGGCTTGCTTACTTCATTTTCCCGATTCCGATAGCTATGTTTATGAAGCGTTATAGCTACAAAGCAGGCATTATTTTCGGTTTATTGTTGGCGGCATTGGGTGGTTTGCTCTTTTTCCCGGCTGCCATGTTGAAAGCCTATTGGGCCTATCTCTGCATTTTCTTTATCATAGCTACCGGTATGTGTTTCCTGGAGACTGCTGCTAATCCGTATGTTACCGTTTTGGGGGCGCCCGAAACAGCACCGCGACGGTTGAATCTGGCACAATCTTTCAACGGACTCGGCGCCTTTATCTCTGCTATGTTTCTGAGTAAACTGATTCTGAGTGGCACGCATTATACACGTGATACTTTACCCGTAGATTATCCGGGTGGCTGGCAGGCTTATATACAAGTAGAGACGGATGCAATGAAGTTCCCTTATCTGATGCTGGCCTTGCTGTTGGTGATTATAGCAGTGGTGTTCATATTTTCCAAATTGCCGCAGATAGGAGATGAAAGTAAGACTCCTTCTTCCGGTTCAAAGAAAGAAAAGTTGATTGACTTTGGTGTACTGAAACATTCACACTTGCGTTGGGGGGTAATTGCGCAGTTCTTTTATAATGGCGGGCAGACAGCGATCAACAGTTTATTCCTTGTCTATTGCTGTTCTTATGCAGGACTTCCGGAAGAAACCGCAACAACTTTCTTCGGACTTTATATGCTTGCTTTCCTTGTAGGGCGCTGGATTGGTACAGGACTGATGGTGAAATTCCGTCCGCAGGATATGTTGTTGGTTTATTCCTTAATGAATATTCTTTTGTGCGGAGTGGTAATGATTTGGGGAGGTATGGTAGGATTATATGCTATGCTGGCTATCTCTTTTTTCATGTCTATTATGTATCCTACCCAGTTCTCTCTGGCTCTGAAGGGATTGGGTGACCAGACAAAAAGTGGTTCGGCTTTTCTCGTGATGGCTATTGTCGGTAATGCCTGTCTCCCTCAGTTGACGGCTTATTTCATGCACGCCAATGAGCACATTTATTATGCAGCTTACTGTGTACCGATGATTTGCTTTATATTCTGTGCCTACTATGGCTGGAAAGGTTATAAGGTTATTGATTAAACAATTAATTTCAAATATATAAAATGAAAGCAGTTCAAATAGTCAACCCCTCTGAAATGAAGGTGGTTGAACTTGAAAAACCGGTGGTTGGTGCCGGTGAGGTGTTAGTGAGAATTAAATATGTGGGTTTCTGCGGTTCCGATTTGAACACCTTCCTGGGGCGTAATCCGATGGTAAAATTGCCTGTAGTGCCAGGGCATGAAGTAGGTGCGGTAATTGAAGAAATAGGTCCGGATGTTCCGGTAGGTTTTGAAAAAGGAATGAATGTGACTCTGAATCCATATACTAATTGTGGTAAATGTGCCTCGTGCCGCAATGGTCGTGTCAATGCCTGCGAACATAATGAAACATTGGGAGTGCAGCGGAATGGCGTGATGTGTGAGTATGCTGTATTGCCCTGGACTAAAATTATTCCGGCAGGTGATATTTCTCCGCGTGATTGTGCCTTGATTGAGCCGATGAGTGTGGGATTTCATGCCGTTTCGCGCGGTCAGGTGATTGACAATGAATATGTGATGGTCATCGGTTGCGGTATGATTGGTATAGGTGCTATTGTTCGTGCCGCTCTTAGAGGTGCCATTGTTATTGCTGTGGACTTGGATGATGAGAAGTTGGAGCTGGCTCGGAGAATGGGAGCGTCTCATACGGTTAATTCTAAAACGGAAGATGTGCATAGCCGGATTCAAGAGATTACGGAAGGTTTTGGAGCTGATGTTGTGATTGAAGCTGTCGGTAGTCCTGTGACTTATGTAATGGCTGTGGATGAAGTTGCTTTTTCAGGGCGTGTCGTTTGCATTGGTTATGCGAAAAGTGAAGTCGCTTTCCAGACGAAGTATTTTGTCCAGAAAGAATTGGATATACGTGGTTCCAGAAATGCATTGCCGGCCGACTTTCGTGCGGTCATCAACTATATGAAGGCAGGAACTTGCCCGGTAGAAGAATTAATAACGAAGGTAGCAGTACCTGAAGATGCATTGGAAGCTATGACGGAGTGGGCGGCTAATCCTGGAAAAGTATTCCGTATCCTTGTACAGTTATAAGAGATTTCAAGGTCTTTTAAATAAGGCTTTTTTAAAGTAAAAGAGGGTGTATTCACTGTAGGAATGCACCCTCTCCGTTTTCAATCGGTCAGTTTAGGTTGGTCTCTTATTGTTTAATCCTATTTTACTATTTTTTCAGATCTATCGTATAGGTTTGTTTTCCGTCATAAATTGTATTGACGATTATTTTTAATCCTTTCTTTCCTGTCAATTGCTTGGTTATTTTATCCAGTCTGAATGATACGATTCCCCAACCCGGCGTACGTTGTTCATCGTTATAGGCATTGTGCCGGAATTCCAAAGTGAAATACTCGTCTTCCGGATCAGGTGTCTCGGCTGTTTCATTTATGACCAGGTTCAGCATGTGCTTCTTATCTGGATTATTGCTGTGGAAGAACTGGTGTTCTATGTTCAGATAATTTCCCGTAATCCATAATGAGGTAGCATTGATACGGTCATTACCGATGCTGTCAGCCGTTTCCTCGGTAAGTGGAATAATATCTTTTGTCAGTATGTTCTCAAGTTGGATAAGTTTCACATTATAGTCATAGCCCGGGATATCTTCTTCCAATGGAAGGAAATGAATAAATACACGTTGGTTGTTTTCCACTGTGTAGTTATGGATGTAAGTAGTATCACTGGGATACATCTTATCACCGTCATCCAGATTAAAAAAGTATTCCTTTTCTCCTATAACTTCTATAGTACCGATTGTGAAACGAGTACCACGATTTTCGTCATCATCATTCAGACAAGACTGTAACATCGGTATTATTAAAAGTGCAAATGTAAATACTACCGAATAAAATCTCAGCTTCTTCATCAATTGTTGTTTTTTTGGGTGTTAATCTTATTTTCTACATGTATTCAAAAAATGCAATGGGAGGGTAAATACTGCATAAAGGACTGTTAAAGAAACAAAAGAGTTAATTTCTTGCTCGCTACGTGCAGTATTTCTATCTTTGCCGCATTTATAAGGTAAACACGTGTCAAAGGAAAGAATGGAAGAACAGGAACTGGCAGGACGGTGCAGGCAAGGCGACAACCTTGCCAGGAAGGAGCTGTACGAGCGCTATGCAGGGCGGATGCTCAGCGTGTGTCTTCGTTATGCGGGTGACCGTGATACAGCAGAAGATCTCATGCACGATGGTTTCCTGAAGCTCTTCGATTCTTTTGATAAATTCACTTGGCGAGGTGATGGATCCTTGCGGGCGTGGATGGAGCGTGTTATGGTGAATACGGCGCTGCAATACTTGCGCAAGAATGATGTAATAAACCAGTCGGAGGGGCTGGACAACGTACCCGAAACGTACGAGGAACCCGATGCTTCGACAGTGGAAACTATTCCTCAGAAGGTGCTGATGCAGTTTATCAGTGAATTACCTGCCGGTTATCGCACCGTATTCAACTTATATATATTTGAAGAAAAGTCTCATAAGGAAATTGCCCAGATGCTGGGTATTAATGAGAAGTCATCGGCTTCGCAGCTGACACGTGCTAAAGCTACTTTGGCTACAAAAGTGCGGGAGTGGATGAAGAACAATGCTTAATGAAGGAAAGGACGTATGATGAAAGATGATGAATTATGGTTGAAAAAGATAAAGGAGCGGCTGGATGATTATTCCGAACCGTTGCCTGATACCGGCTGGGAACGGTTGGAGAAGGTATTGCCTGCCTCCGCACCCATGTCTGTAGGGAAGAAGAAACAGATCATGTTCCGTCGTTGGGCGATGACGGCTGCGGCAGTTGTGCTGGTGGCTGTATCGTCTGTTAGCTTGTGGTTGCTACAAAGTCCGGTAGTGGACGAGGTGCGTCGTGCGGCTGAACCGGCTTTGGCAACGATACCTGATGTATTGCCGGAACAGACAAAGCCGGATACTCAAGGAGAACAGCCGGAACCTGTTATCCGGCGAGTAATTGAACAAGGGGATTCTCGTCATCAAACTCTTGTAGCGCAGCATTTGGAAACAGAAAGCAATGTTCAGGAAGTAAACGTGAACCGGCAAGAAGAAATAGTGAATTCAGATTTGAATTCAAATGTGACAGAAGAAACGGGAAAAACGGAACAGGCAAAGGAAACGGAAACTTCATCTTCGATTCCGGAAAAGAAAGAACGCGAAGTATATCGTCCTTCCGGCAGAGATAAACTCCATTTGCCTACTGAAAAGAAATCATCTACCGGAAATAAAGGTTGGGCGGTTGGCATGTCTGTAGGAAATACAGGAGCACTTGCGACGCTGGATAATGCAAATGGTGGCATGCATTCAAGTCCGAATTCAACTCCTATGTTTAGTGATAAACTGGATTTACCGAATGTTTCCAGTGGTATTCTGGATATTCCTGAAGGACAGGAACTGGTATTTGAAGGTGGAGTACCTTATCTGCGGAAAAATACCCGTCAGGTTAAAAATATCAAGCATAAGCAACCTCTTAGTTTCGGCTTATCGGTACGGAAAGCATTGCCGAAAAACTTTTCTGTGGAAACCGGTGTGACTTATACGATGTTGTCGTCTGAAATAACTTATGAAAATAGTTCGGAAAAAACAGATCAAAAACTGCACTATATCGGTATTCCGGTGCGTGCGAACTGGAGTTTCGTTAATGACAAACGTTTCACAGTGTATGTATCTGCTGGTGGTGCAATAGAGAAGTGTGTCTATGGTAAGATAGGAAGCGAAAAGGAAACGGTGAAACCCGTGCAATTGTCTGTAATGGGTGCGGTAGGTGCTCAATATAATATTAGTAATAGAGTGGGAATATATGTAGAGCCCGGTGTTTCCTATTTCTTTGACGATGGCTCTCCGATAGAGACTATACGAAAGGAGAACCCGACGAACTTTACGTTGCAGGCAGGTATCCGTCTGACTTACTAATCAGTACATAACCGTTTCCTTCAAAAGGAAATGACTATATATGTAACGGGTGATAACAATATATGTAATGCAGTATTACATTTTTTGTTATCACCCGTCCCTTTTATTCTTATTTCTTAGTTTACTATAACCGTTTCAAAGTATTCCTTGAATAACTTTTCTGCACGTTCCAGTTGTTCGGGAGTATTTTCTTTTACTTCTTTCAATTGGTAATCCCATCCCATAGCTTCGTACTTATGCACGCCCAGACGATGATAAGGAAGAATTTCTACCCGCTGTATACTTTTATATTGGCCGAGATGTTCGCCTAAACTGCGAATGTCTTCCTCAAAATCACTATATCCCGGTACTAATACATAGCGTAGCCAGAAAGGTCGGTTCTGTTCCTCCAACCAAGCTGCCGTATGTAAAGTTTTTGTATTGCTGCATCCGGTCAGCTTCTTATGGCGTTCGGGATTGAATTCTTTGAGATCCAGCAGCACTAAATCCGTCAGACTCACTAGTTCTTCAACTTTTTCATTCCAGATGCCGCCATTGGTATCCAGGCAGATGTGAATGCCGTTTGCTTTCAAATCTTTGAACAGAGGTATAAGCGCTTCGGCCTGTAATGTAGGCTCACCACCCGAGAATGTGATGCCACCCTTTTTTCCGAAAAATACTTTCTGGCTGATAGCCATTTGCAGAATTTCTTCCGGTGGGGTAGGTGTCCCCCCTTTTGCATCTATTGTATCCGGGTTGGCACAATACAGACAACGGAACGGACAGCCTTGCAGGAAAACGACGAGCCGGAGACCCGGCCCGTCGAATGTTCCCATACTTTCGTAGGAGTGTACGTTTATCATATTACATTCTTTCGTGGAAACTACGGCTGATAACTTCTAACTGATGCTCGCGGCTCAGTTTCACGAAGTTCACAGCATAGCCGGAAACACGAATTGTGAGTTGCGGATACTTCTCCGGATGTTCCATGGCATCTTCCAACATTTCACGGTTCAGCACGTTTACGTTCAGGTGGTGTGCACCTTTAGTAAAGTAACCGTCCATCATTGTTACCAGGTTTTCAACACGATCTTTCGGTGTCGGACCGAGAGATTTCGGGACGATAGAGAATGTATTACTGATACCGTCCTGTGAGTCACGATAACGTAACTTGGCTACGGAGCTCAGTGATGCGATGGCACCGTTCTTATCGCGTCCGTGCATTGGGTTGGCACCCGGAGCGAAAGCTACACCTTTGGCACGTCCGTCAGGAGTAGCACCTGTTTTCTTACCGTACATTACATTAGAAGTAATCGTCAGTAATGAAAGAGTAGGACGGGCATTCTTGTAAACGGGCAACTTTTTCAGTTCTTCGCTGAAATAATATACCAAGTCTACCCCAAGGTGGTCCACACGGTCGTCATTATTACCGAAACATGGGAATGTACCGTCGATATCGAAACCTTCCGTCAAGCCGATGTCGTTGCGACGGGCTGTAACCTTTGCATTCTTGATGGCTGACAGTGAGTCGATGGCAATGGAAAGACCGGCTACACCATAAGCCAGATTGATGCGTGGATTCGTATCGATAAATGCCATCTGAGCCTTTTCGTAATAATACTTATCGTGCATGAAGTGGATGATGTTCATTGCCTCGTTGTAGACACGGGCAATTTCGGTCAGAACTTTCTTATAGTTCGACATTACTTCCTCGAACTTCAATGTTTCACCGGTCAATACGGGAATACCTTTTACCATGACAGTACCGGTATTTTCGCAACGTCCGCCGTTGATGGCAAGCAACAAGGCTTTTGCCAGGTTGGCACGTGCCCCGAAGAACTGTATCTGCTTGCCGATAGCCTGATAGGATACACAACATGCGATACCATAGTCGTCGCAGTTACGTACTTCGCGCATCAGGTTATCATTTTCGTATTGGATGGAGCTGGTGTCTACGGATACTTGTGCGCAGAATTCCTTGAAACCTTCAGGGAGTTCAGGTCCCCAAAGTATGGTCAGGTTCGGTTCGGGAGAAGGACCGAGGTTATACAGTGTTTGCAGGAAGCGGAAGGAAGTCTTTGTTACCTTCACACGTCCGTCGTTGAAACGTCCGCCAATGGCTTCCGTTACCCAGGTCGGGTCTCCGGCAAAGATATCGTTGTATGACTGCATACGCAGATGGCGTACCATGCGGAGTTTGATAACGAACTGGTCGATCAGCTCCTGGGCAAATGTTTCATTGATTTTACCGTGTGCCAGGTCATATTCAATAAAGATGTCGAGGAACGAAGAAACGTTACCCAGAGACATAGCTGCACCGTCTTGTTCTTTTACAGCGGCCAGATAAGCCATGTACACCCATTGTACAGCTTCCTGTGCGGAAGTAGCCGGGCGACTAAGATCGAGTCCGTAATATTCGCCCATTATCTTAATATCTTTCAAAGCCTTGATCTGCTCTGCCACTTCTTCGCGCAGGCGAATACGATCATCAGTCATCGGACCGGTCAGATTGTGTAAATCTTCCATTTTGGCTTCGATGAGGCGGTCGATACCGTAAAGTGCCAGACGACGGTAGTCACCGATGATACGTCCGCGGGCATAGTTATCGGGAAGTCCGGTGAGGAAACCCAATGAACGGAATGAGCGGATTTCTTCAGTATATACGTCGAATACGCCGTCATTGTGTGTCTTGCGATAATGGGTAAAGATATCCTTTACTTTATCATCTACTTCTACACCGTTTTCGCGGCAAGCTTTAGCTACTACATTGATACCACCGAATGGTTTGATGGCACGTTTCAATAGCTCGTCTGTCTGCAAACCAACGATAAGTTCATTCTCCTTATCTATATAGCCGGCCTGATGTGAAGTAATAGTTGATACAGTGTGGGGGTCGAGAGAACGTACTCCGTTGTTAGCTCTTTCTTCTTCGAGTGCTTTGAGGCAAAGCTCCCAAATATGTTTGGTACGTTCGGTAGGTCCTTGCAGGAAAGAAGCGTCTCCAGTATAAGGCGCGATATTTTTACTCACGAAATCACTGACATTGATTTCTTTGCTCCAAAGCCCGTCGATAAAGGTTTTGTTCAATTCCATAATATTCATTTTGTTAGTGGGTAATGGTTGTTATCCTAATAAGGACTGCAAAATTACTATCTTTTTTCCACATAGCAGTGCATGAATACTCGGTTTTTATGTTGTACGACATAAAATAACTATTGTTAGGTATAGGAGTTACCGGTAAAGTCGGCTTTTTTGTGTTCATTACCTGCACTCTTTTACTAATTTATTGGTAAATGGTAGGTTGATAGCGAAGTTGATACTTTTCTGTTATTTTACAAAGTATACATATGGATTATTTCAGGCATAGGGCTGCGTTAACTGCGCTGCGGTTATAAAATATCGTAGAAATAATATTTTTGTGCTGAAATATTTGTGATATCAAAAAAGAATAGTACTTTTGCATCGCTTTAAGAGAAAAGCACTTCTTGAAAGAGAAGTTTTTGGAGAGGTGGCAGAGTGGTCGATTGCGGCGGTCTTGAAAACCGTTGTACTGCGAGGTACCCGGGGTTCGAATCCCTGTCTCTCCGCAGAACCCCAAAGACAAAAAGGGGTCAAAGTATGACAAATCCCGTAAAATCAAGGTTTTACGGGATTTTTTATTTCTCTTCTCGGACATTCGAAAGACACAAAAAAGCCCCGTTTGGACAGAGTACCGTTACTAAATCGTTACTGAAAACGGACGATTGATTTTAGTAACGATTTTTATGGTAAGTCTCTGATTTGTCGTTTGTTGTCTTCAATGTGTCTGCTCACAACCCAATTATTAATTATTTCTTTGCCGCTAAAAGTTTTTACCCTCGGCAAAGAGGTGTAATGATCGGGTATTTGGACGCTGCTTGCACGCATGGAAGCCAGTTTGTTCGTCACCTTATCCACGCTGATAAAAGAGGGTATCATTTCTCCTGTGATATAGTTTTTCAGGTTTACTATGCGTCCCATATTGCTCGTTTCAAGAAGATTGGCTTTATCCTCTTTGGAAAATTCATGTCCGAAGAACGGACGTTCAAGTTCCGGCTTTTGGCGGATGCCGTGTATAGCCAAGACCACATTCCCGTCCTTGTCATGCCGAAAAGACAGGTGTGCATCCAGTTTCATAATGGCGGAATTGTAGTTTCCTGCGATGGAGAACGCACCGGGTGACTTGTACCCCCTTAACATGGGTTCTAAAGCCTTTGCCTTTTCAAGCTGTTCTTTGGATAGCCCAAAGTTCTTCAGGGCTTCCCAGTCCACCTTGTCAGGATCGATAACATACTTACTTTTGTCAAGTTGCTGCGGTGCTTGTGCCATTGTTTCCTGCTGCAGTTGCTGTACCTACTGCTGTGTTTGGTTCGGCTATCCGTTCGTCACCCCCTGTTTCAGCGTTTCGGGTGTTACCCGGTAACGGTCTATTTCCGCTTCATTCTTGGTGGTCGGATGGTCGAAGTTGTCCCTGATTATCGGTGCAAGCTTGGGAAGTTCAATCTTGGGGATTTTAAAGAAGTTGAAGCGGGTCGGGTTTTTCAACTGGTTCATCATGTTGGAAAAGAAATCGCCGTGACGGTCGAATTTCAGAAGTTCGCTGTTGTTCTCCGGCGGTATGGTTTGGAGTTCCCCGTTTTCATCCACGCCTTTCACTGCGCTGATTGTCTTTTTCTCCTTAGCCAGTACAAGAAGAATATCCATCATCTGTTCGTCAGTGGTGGATTGGTTGACTGTGTTTACATAACTTTTTGATTTTTAGTGAGTAAATAAAAATTTTAGAAGTAAAAATACGGATGAAATAGAGTATATTTAAGGATTTGGGAACGGGTGACTTCATTAGTCTTCGTTTGGCTTCATTTGTCTCGTGCCAATTTAAGAAGCCATTTAAGAGAAGCCTATGGTTTCAATCTTGATATAACAAAAGTTAATCCTAAATCTACAGTTTCATCAATAAAAAAAAAAGTGTAATTTTACCAGAAAAATAAATAGGTGGTTGAAAAATGTTAGTTGCAATTAAGGATGAGACAAATTTTTGAAATCAAAAAAAACTATAGCCAAATAGATCAAGGATCAATCATCACAGGATGTATCGCTGAAGATTATCCTGAGTGTGAAGCTTGGGGATGTGTCATTACTCCACGATGTGACTTAGCTCATAAAGGAAAAGTCTCAACTATTCATTATTTGCCAATTATAAATATTGATGATTGGGTGAGAAACGAAGCTCGCAATGTTTTGAAGAGAAGATGGATAGAGGGACTACATAAATACTTGAATAATAAATTAAAAGAAGTAGGTGTTAATGATGGTTTTTTAGATACTGGACTTTCTGATGATGATATTCTTAAAGTAGCAAAAACTTTAATTAAAAAAGAAAGGGCTTATCAAGAGTTTGAAGAGAAGTATTTTCTCTATCGTTTACAGACTGAGGAAAACTTTAAGAAATCATTGTTAGATAATCAGCAAAAAGGAATTCTCAAGACCTTGATTAAAGACTTGGTAAAAGGGAATGTTCATTCATTCTATTTTATAGAAAGCTGGAATAATTCTGACAAATATCCATATAAAGTAATTCTACTTAGAGATGTTAGAAGAATAAGATATGACATAGCCATGAAGATTGCAAAAGGACTTTTTGAGGAAGACATGTTACAAGATGAGATAAAGTTTAACGATTTGTCTTTATCGAAAAATAAAGATAATTTGTTTTATATCAATTCTCAAATAAAGTCACCGTTTATAGAGCATATTTTGCAATCATTCTCTTATAATTTCTGTAGAGTAGGCGTAGAAGACTTAGATACAGATAATATTATTGATAACTTAGTTGATAAATCATTAGAAATATTAACATCATGAATTTTGTATTCATTACATACGATGCAATTGTGGAATTTGCATCAGATCGTTTTTTTCAAAGTGCAGAATACTTAGAAAGTAGTATGCTTTGTGACGTATTACAAGGAGCCTCAACTTATTGGGAACATAATAAAATTGTTTTTCAGATAACGGAAAAAGGATGCTTTTTCTATACTCACAAATTAGACAAAAAACAAGGATTAATTTTTGATCTGTCTACATTTAAAGGGTTTGAGCTTAGCAGCAGGGAGCAAATAATATCAATATTTCAAAAGACAGTTAAATATGCTGTCAGATATTTTGAAAAGCTTCCTGTAGCAACATGTGAACGATTACTACCAGGCTTGCCTACGACAATGGTATTTCCATTTCCATTTACTGCTACTAAAGATGTAAATAAAATACTTATTGACCGTAATTCTTCCAAGCAAGATAGAAAAGAACGCAATTATCTAACAGTGTATTTCTTTGGAAATGATGATAAAGCGAAAGTTTCTTTTACAAATCTAAATAAAGCATTGGGAGAGCTAGACAAACTTCAGTATAGTCCTACTCAACTAAGCACATTAGAACCCAAAATATCAGCAGCTCTTGCTGTTATAGACCTTAATACCCTTAATTTGTCAATTGATTCAAAAATAGGTTATGATAATTGGCAATATTATTTAACTGAAAATCAAAAGTCATTTGTTACATCTCCAATAAGTGGAGCTGAAAGATTAGAAGGTGCAGCTGGTACGGGAAAAACCTTATCTATGATATTAAAGTGCATTCATCTATTAAAAGAAAAAATCGAGAAAAATGAGGAATATCATATTATTTTTGTAACTCATTCATTGGCAACGAAAGAGAGAATTATTGACATATTTTTAAACAATTGGTCTGCTTTTAAAGATTATCAAGAAAAAGATGGAACTCGCCCTTATATATCTATTTTTGTGACAACCTTGCAAGAATGGAGTGCAGATCATTTAGGAACAAATAGCATAACAGAGAATGAATATCTTGATAAAGATGCAAGTGATTCAAAAGCTATGCAAATTTTATATATAGAAGAAGCTTTAGATAAAGTATTAAATTCACAATGGACTGCTTTTAAAATAATATGTTCCCCTGAGTTTTCTTCTTTCTTAAGTCACACTCCTAAAGAAAATCTTTTGGAGATGATGCAACAAGAAATTGCAGTCTTGATAAAAGGAAGGGCGAGTAGTATTTGGGATAGATACAAAGAACTAACCCGTCCAAAATATTCTATTCCTCTTAAAAATGATGCTGATAAAAATTTTATGTTTTTAATTTTTAATCAATATCAAAAATCCCTAGAGAGAGTGGGTCAGTATGATAGTGATGATATCGTGTTATCTGCTTTAGGACAAATCAATACTCCCATTTGGAGTAGAAGGGTTAATAGAGAGGGATATAATGCTTGTTTTATTGATGAAACCCATTTATTTAATATAAATGAGCTTTCTATATTTCACTATATTAATAAGCCTGATTGTCGAACGAATATTATATTTGCAATAGATAAATCTCAGGCTGTTGGAGACTGGGGAGTAGATAATCAAGTTATTAGCAATACTTTTAACATTAATATAGACACAAAAGAAAAGCATAAATTTGGAACTGTATTTCGAAGTTCTCCTGATATAGTTCAACTTGCATTTAATATTTTGTCTTCTGGAGTTACACTATTTACAAATTTCGAAAACCCATTGGATTATTCTTCATTTAACTTTACAAAAGAAGATGAAAGAAAATGTGAAAGGCCATTATATAAATTATGTAGCGATGATGAAAAAACAATTGAAGAAGCTTTTATTTGGGCAGATACTTATTGTAAAGAAAAAAACTGTTTAAAATCAAATGTTTTAATAATAACAACTACTGATTTCTTACTAAAGCAAGCTGAAAGTTATGCAAAATCATCTCACAAAGCATTTGAGGTTCTAAAAAGCCGAAGTGATTCTAAAACGATAAGAATGGCTTTTGAAGGAAATAAGTATATACTAGGAGGAATTGATTATGTCGGAGGACTTGAATTTGAAGCTGTAGTTATTATAGGTGTTGATGAGGGAAGAGTACCTCCTTCGAAATCGATAAATGGCGATGCATCTCATTTCATGAATTATGCATGGTATAATAGAATGTATGTAGCTGTAACCAGGGCAAAATATGCAATTCTTTTATTGGGAGTACAAGGTCGAGGAAGAAGCTCACTATTGGAAAGCTCGATATATAATGAAGTAATCAATTTTGAGGAATAGTAACAAGGGGCTGTCCAAAAAGTCAGCTCCTTACTTTTTCAACTTACAGTTTGTAAGTCTACAAAGGAATTTCATTCAATAAATTGGAAATTATTGCTTTTTCTATCATGAAATAAGGGAAATTTCATTCTTTTACTTTTAAACTGTAAGTAACAGTAAGGGGCTATCAGAGTTTTTGGACAGCCCCTTGTTTATTATATCAAGAATTGTAAGCTAGGATTTATTATTTATCCGTTCTATTTTGTCCGTAACAATCTGCTGGACTTCCTGCTTAACCCGGTTGTAATTTGCTTGTATTTCTTCTTGCATACGGTCGTTTCCCTCCTCGTCCCTGAAATCTATAATTTGGGGTAACTTCTTGTAATTGGCTGTTTCCCGGTCCACCTTATCATTATCCACCACAATTTCGCAATGGAATATTTTCTGCTCGATGCGTTCATCGAAGTTGTCACTGACCGCACCCACGAACATACCCTGCGCAAGATTGGATATTTTATTGGGCGGTATCAAACTATCCATCTGCGTACTGATTGAGGTTGATTTATCATTCCGGTTAATAGTCATGCTTAGCGTTTTTGTAAGACCTATCCGAAGCGGTCTGAAAGCGTTTTTGCCGTTTCAGAAACCACCTGACCGGAAAAGATACTTCCTACTGTATTTTCGATTACTTTGTTTTCCTTGTCCCCATAATCTCGGCGTAACTGACTGAAATCCTGAAAGCCTAAACAGACCGCTACTTTATTGCTTCGTGCCGTTGCTATTAGGTTATCAAGTTCCCTAAAGTAACGTGAGTTCGATATAAGCAGATAAATATATCTTTGAAAATTAGGAACATAGCAATAAAAGGATTAAATTTATAGTACTGAATTATAACATTTAAACGATTATCACTATGTTCCCAGAGTCCAAAGTTACGGAGATTTATTGTATGGCAGATGATTTTTGCAAGGAATTTGCATTGCAACAGGAAAAATATATGGTTGAAGACAAGGTTCATAAGCACCGTCACAAGCCCAACCAGATGAGCGACGCGGAAATCATGGTTATCCTTATTTTGTTTCATTCCGGCGGTTTCAGATGTTTCAAGCATTACTACAAGGAATACGTATGCAAATACCTGACACATCTGTTTCCCAACCTTGTTTCCTACAACCGCTTTGTGGAACTGGAAAAGGAGGTGTTGCTCCCTTTAACCATCTTTATCAAGAAGGTCTTGCTGGGAAGCTGCACGGGCATCAGTTTCGTCGATTCCACTCCCTTGCGCGTCTGCCGTAACCAGCGGATATCGATTCACAAGACCTTCGATGGGCTTGCAGAACGTGGGAAATGTTCCCTGGGATGGTTCTTTGGCTTCAAACTTCATCTGATTATCAACGACAAGGGGGAGATACTGAACTTTATGTTCACCCCAGGAAATGTGGATGACCGTGAATCCCTGAAACAAGGAAAGTTTCTGGACAACATAAAGGGGAGGTTGTGTGCCGACAAGGGATACATCGGGCAGGCATTGTTTGAGAACCTATTCCTTAATGGCATACAGCTTGTCACCAAAGTAAAGAATAATATGAGGAACCCACTGATGAGCATAGCCGATAAGATATTGCTAAGAAAGAGGGCGCTGATTGAAACGGTCAACGATGAATTGAAGAACATCGCGCAGATAGAATACTCAAGACACCGCTCGTTCAACAACTTCATTGCCAATGCCCTCGCTGCCATTGCCGCTTATTGTTTCTTCGAGAAGAAGCCTGCCATTGATGTGACTTTCATCAAGGACAGGCAACTGAATCTGTTCTGAATTATATCGAACTCACGTTAATTATAAGCAGTGCATTTAGAGTTTGACTTAATTTAAAGCAGTATGACTCAATTAGCTGCACATACGTGTTTTTTAATTGATTAAGGCGTGAACAATTTGTTATTTTAGAATAAATCACTATCTTTGCATTGTAATGAAAAACGGGCAGACAAGAAGAAGTCATTAGGCGACTATGACAGACAAAATACCGTTGCTAAATCGTTACAAGCGTACTTTTTGAAATAGTTATCACCTTGATAATAAGGATTTTCGGAGAGATTGGTTCATAACCCTCTCTCTCCGCTGAACTAACCGGACAAAACCGGACAGAAAGCAGACAAGTCCCACAAATTCAACGATTTGTGGGACTTTTTTTATCCCCTTATGTCTGCCCTACCGGACATCATTTAGACCCTAAAAGACAAAGTTAGTAACCTAACTCGTACCCCCGACAACCGAAAGTCCAAAAGGGGTACACTTAGTCCGAAATTGGCGAACTTCTGTCGCTATTTGGCGAGCCTGTATAAACTTTACTTTGAGCTAATTAACGTAGTTTTGTAACCCAAAAAAGTGAGTTTATGAAAAGTACATTCAACGTTCTTTTCTTTGTAAAAAAGGACAAGCAAAAAATCAATGGCAGTTACCCTATTTTCGTCCGCATCACAGTGGATGGTGTGGCAAGCCGTTTAATTCTAAAGTGGACGTTCAACCCAAAATTTGGGATGGCAAGGCAGGCAAAGCCGCCGGACGTTCTGCGGAAGCTACCCGTATCAACCGATTGCTGGATGATATAAACGCATCCCTTAATACCATCTATCACGAACTGCAACGGCGTGACAATTATGCTACCGCCGAAAAAGTGAAAAATGAATTTTTAGGGCATAGCGAAAACCACGATACCATCCTTAACCTTTTCCAAAAGCATAATGACGATGTGAAACAGTTGGTCGGCATATCCAAAACGATTGCCATTTATCGCAAATATGAAGTGACCCGCTGCCATCTTGCCGAGTTCATCCAAAGCAAATATAACCTGTTGGATATTTCTATAAAGGAAATAACCCCGATGTTCATTACGGATTTTGAGTTATATTTGCGTACTACCTGCAAATGCGGTTATAATACGACTGCCAAGTTCATGCAGTTCTTCAAGCGCATTATCCTGATAGCCCGTAATAACGGCATCCTGATAGGTGCCCCGTTCGCTAACTATAAAATACGTTTGGAAAAAGTGGATAGAGGGTATTTGACAGAGGATGAAATAAAAATCATCCTCAAAAAGAAGATGGTTTCCGAACGGTTGGAACAGGTGCGTGATGTTTTTATCTTTTCCTGTTTCAGTGGTTTGGCTTATGTGGATGTTGCAAATTTAAAGGAAGATAATATCCGCAAGTCCTTTGACGGTAATTTGTGGATAATTACAAAGCGTCAGAAAACGAATACAGACGTGAATGTTCCTTTGCTGGATATTCCTAAAATGATATTGGAAAAGTACAAAGGTAAATTGCCAAACGGAAAGGTGCTTCCTATTATCAGTAACCAGAAACTTAATGCGTATTTGAAAGAAATTGCAGATGTTTGCGGTATTAAAAAGAATTTAATATTTCATACAAGAAGACATAGTAACTCTTCTTTCTTGTTAAAATTCAAGCACTTACAAATCCACACGGCTTAATAGGTAACGATTTAGAAACCAGCGAAATTCTGCATTTCACTTCGTTTTGCTGTAATTCAAAAGAACGCCTTTTCTAAAGGCAAAGATAATATTATTTCTTGAGAAACACACCCTCGTAAAAGAAATTCCATAAATATTCAGCAATTACCACTGATACATATCACATCAAAGAAATCGTAAGAACAAGGCAGAAATAATAGTCTAATACAAATTATTCCTAAGGGAGGGACATAAATTTGAATGTGCCTATACACAGACACATTCAAATTTATAGATTTATTCACACGGTTTTATCAAAATATTTACAATCCCTATTGTGAAATGCAGGATATGTACCTTCAAGAATATCAACAATTATTTTATTCATCTTTGGATTCTCTATTGCTCCGGACACATAAGTAACCTCATTACCCTTTAGTTTATCTATCTTCATTTGAATAATTTGATCAGCATCGCACACTACGGCAAGATTAGGGTTATGTGTAACCATAATAATTTGACGTTTTTTCTTAGCAGTCTTAATGAAGTGTACTAAATACTTGAAAACACTTTCATTATCAAGGTTCTCTTCTGGCTGATCTATGATTAATGGTTTATCATCCATGTCAATGAAGAGATACAGTAAAAGAAGTAAAGCTCCTCTCTCACCTGGTGATAGCGAAGATAGGGGTTTACTATTCATCTTTAATTGGAAAAAAGGAATCATATAATCCATTCCATATATAAAATCGTATAGTTCTTGTTTCGTATGACCTTTTTTTAATTGAGCCTCAACTATTCGCTCCATATTCTGACCATCACGCTTGTCAAATAGTAAATCATCATTAATAAGACAAGCGAAATCCACTATAGATTGAACACTAGATACATCAACACTGTCAATGTTATCTTTTATTCTAGATAATCCTTGTTCTTTCCCATAATAAGAACCTGCGGCTTGCTGGCTGACATAATCAAACAATTTTTCTTCAAAATTCTTAATAGCAAAAGTTGAATCAAATTCTATAGGATAATCTTTTAATTCCTCATGATAGTCTTGAATGAATTTCACTATGGGAGCGAAAAGACTATTATAAGTGTCAAGGACTTGACGCTTCTTTTGCATCAATTCATTGACATACTGTTTGCGGAGGTCTAACCTTGTAGAAAGCTCTCCTGTTAACTGATGTTCAATATAATCTATCCGTGCTTGAAGATTTTTTATTGTTCCATCCTTCTCTGAAGTGCCAATTATATCTTCTAACATTTTCTCCCAATCCAATTTCTCTTTTAGATACTTTTGATATTCTAGTTCTGGGGCACTTAACAGCTTCTTAGCATCCTCTAATTGTTGTAACGCATTTTTATACTGACAATTCAAACTTTCAGTATTAGCTTCGTCTAATTGTTCATCTAAGAAAGCCAAACGTTTTGATAATTCTTCAACTTTTGATTCTATTATTTCAGGATGATACAAAATGTTTATTACAGATTCTATATTCAAATTATTTCTTTCATATAGGCTTTGTAGTTCTAGCTTTACAGACTCTATCTGAGAATTGAGGCGGTCTAAACGTTCTTTACTAGCATTAATATCTTGTATTGCCTTGACAATAATCTCTCGCTCTTCGTACAACTTATGCAATGAAACTGCAATTTGTTTGCAATTTTCCTGAATCCGCTCAATGTCTTCTTTTGCCTTTTTTGCATCAGGATTATCTTCTAACGAAGGTTTTGCCACTTCTTTTGGTTTAGCAGACTGTGCATTACTCAACTGCTCCTGTTTATATTTTAGCTCATTCGCAAGTTTACTCTTATATGTAGGAATAAGCATGGCTTCTTTTTCGATAATGTCAGCATTGATAGCTTTGATACGAGATTGTATTTCATAACATGAAGCACTATTCTCTCTTGTCAAATAATTTATTATACTATCTAAGTCATTAAAGCCGAACCTTTGCGCAGGGTCTAAATATTGAAATATTATCTTCTTTAGTTCACTTTCGAATTCGTGGTCGTCTTCTGTGGTACAAAGTGTTTCAAGAAAATTTTGAGGTATATACTTTACCCGTTCTGGTTGTGTCGCATCTGAAGACATATCCAATGTCTTGATAGCAGAATGTGAACCATCTATCCATTGAATTACCGCTTCCGTCTGTTTAGAACGATTATAAGGTTTTGTCATTCTGAACTTTGTAGGGGTAAGAAATGCCCAGTTCTGATTAGAGGTATCAGCACATAATGCAATAATATCAGTAAGCGCACTCTTACCACTTCCTTTATTACCGATAATTGCTACTAAGCCAGGATTAAGCGGTATCTGAATATTATTAAACCAGATTTCTGACATCGTAGCATTGGATGTACGACGCACCTCTAAACTGTGTATAAATTTATCAGGATTCTTTCTAATTCGATTTAAAATATTGGGTTCATCGAACGATATGCGCTCAGGTTCTACCAATATCTGTCTTAATCCTTCAAAAGTCAAGTCTGCTTTTATCCAACAAGCATTTGAACCAACTTCATTTACTTCATGGGCATCTGATGTCGTAATAGAAGGTTTTCTAAATACTTTCTGATAAAAAGTCGCCTCTTTCGGTTTGGTCAAATCACAAATATCAATATATCCTCCTTTGAATAATTCTTCTTTTACTGGTCCTAGAGAATCTTCAATTGATACATTCTTATCCGCCTTACCCTCATGTTTCATTTCCACATCTATACTATTAGGTTTAGAACCAGCATGTACAGTCACTAGACCACCATATTGATGAATAAGATTTGCGGCATGTTTGAAATCTACTTGAACTTGAAACATTCCTTCCTTAAAATATGAATCGTCAGGCAACCCTTCTTTCTTTAGGCATTCCTTACCTTTTTGTATCATCTTAGTACGAGTTATCCCTAACGGATTCAACACATTCTCTTTCAAAAACTCAGCATCAAGTTTTACTCCGTTATATTCATCAGGAAAAAGCCCGATCATATGAACGGAAGCCTTTCCATATTCCGTGCGAAATTCAACGCCAGCAATAACAGATATGTTCATTGGCACAGCTAATTCTTTCATAAAATCAACATTAGCAACTGTGTGATGATCTGTAATTGCTATACATTTGAGCTCTTTAGCTGCAGCTTCTTTTAATATGTCTTGGCAAGAGCCTTTCCCATCTGATGCGTCAGTATGGATATGTAAATCCCATTTATTCCATAAAGAACCAGCCTCGTACATCATATTCTTATTTTTTTATTACATTCTCTTTGGATTTGTAAAAGTACTACTTTTTTTCGAAAAATCCGATAAGTATTTGCATATGATTTAAGATGAGAGAGTTAAGAATAGGTAAGAATAGGTAGCAACTTGGCTTCCGCCTTAATTTTAATGTTTTGCGGTTCATTGCTACCAAACTACTTTTCTATATACAAAGATGACAGTATCTTTATAGTTGATAAAATTACACATTGATAGTAGTAATAACCTAAATTCAGCGAATTACGGACTATGGTTACCTGAATTTATATTTAAGTCCATACTCTTCCAGTTTGCAGTATAGTGTTGTCCTGCCTATCCCGAGCAGTGCTGCGGCGACACTCCGGTTGCCATTTGCTTGTTCCAATGCTCGCAATATCCGCTCCTTATCCTCCGCATCATTGCGCAGGGCGAAGCTGACAGGAGAGGTCGATTTGGTCACGGCAAGTTCCAGATGCTCTTTCGTGACAACGCCTTCCTGCGCCTGCAACACGGCTCCCATGATTTTCTGCCGAAGCTCTCGCACGTTGCCCAGCCATGCGTGGGTCAGCAACGCTTTTCGCGCTTCGGAACTGAAACCGGTCACATTGCATTCCAACTCCTTGTTGGCTATATCACGGAAGAACTCCGCCAACGGCATTATGTCCTCCTGACAGTCGCGCAAGGGCGGCACAGTTATCCCGAAGTCGAACAAACGGTAAAGCAGATCCTGCCGGAAACGCTTTTCATTCACCGCTACTTCCAAATCTTCATTAGTGGCGGCGATGATGCGGACGTTGAAACTTCTGTCCGCCTTGTCACCGACCGGGCGATACCGCCTTTCCTGTATGGCACGGAGCAACATCTGTTGGGTTTCCAACGCGAGGTTGCCCACTTCGTCAAGAAACAACGTGCCGCCTGGAATAAGCCAGAGAAAAAGTTACCCTAAATAGCTATTCTTGTTTTC
>ENA-OROK01001348-OROK01001348.1-human-gut-metagenome-genome-assembly--contig:-NODE-1348-length-24142-cov-5.312700_pt1 | contig 24142 bp, 33 predicted proteins | sample MGYA00242127_ERZ509046 | MGnify/ENA primary metagenome ERZ509046 (study PRJEB26280, sample SAMEA2338728) | human gut metagenome | biome: human gut; feature: human-associated habitat; material: faeces... | reverse complement strand
TATTTCATTAAAATACCCCCAATACTGGGTGTCCAGTATTGGGGGTACATATCAGCCCCGCTTGCGTTTGTACGGTTTTCTGCGACAGCAATAATATAAATATAAACATATACAGAAACGCTCTGCCAACCTTGCGGTCAGCAGAGCGTTTTATTGTGTCGGTTTTAAGCCTCAGCTTATTTGAAGTAGCTTACGCCGGACAGGAAAATCTTCTGATCCTTGTCGCCCGCAATATTGCGGAACAGGCCCGGAGCAAAGCGCTCGCTGTGGCCCATCTTGCCGAGGATACGTCCGTCGGGGCTAGTGATGCCTTCGATAGCATACAGGCTGCCGTTCGGGTTGAACGGAGTGTTCATGGTCGGTACGCCCTGAGCATTTACATACTGGGTAGCAACCTGGCCGTTAGCGAACAGCTCTTTGATAGTGCTTTCCGGAGCGTAGAAGCGGCCTTCGCCGTGAGATACGGCAACTGCATGCTCTTCGCCGGGCTCGCACAGGCTGAACCACGGAGATTTGTTGGAAACAACTCTGGTGGTAACAATCTGGGAAATATGACGGCCGATGTTGTTGAAGGTCAGTGTCGGTGCATCGCTGGTCATGTCGCGGATATCGCCGTACGGAACGAGGCCGAGCTTAATCAATGCCTGGAAGCCGTTGCAGATACCCAGCATCAGGCCATCGCGGTTCTCCAGCAGGTCGCTGATTGCTTCCTTGATGCGCTGGTTGCGGAACATAGTAGCGATGAATTTGCCGCTGCCGTCAGGCTCGTCACCGGCGCTGAAGCCACCAGGGATCATAACAATCTGGGAGTTGTTGATATATTTAACCATTGCTTCTACGGATTCTTCGATAGCAGCAGCGGTAAGGTTGCGCACGATGAAGGTGTTAGCTTCGGCACCTGCAGCTTCAAAAGCACGGGCGCTGTCGTATTCGCAGTTGTTGCCGGGGAATACGGGGATGAATACGCGCGGTTTGGCGATATTCACCGGAGCGGTCAAAGTCAGCTCGCTCTTGTACAGCGGCATTGCGATGTCAGCAGGCTCCTCTGCCTTCGGAGTGCCGTCCGGGAAGATGCCCAGCAGCGGCTCGCGGTATGCAGCAAAGGCTTTCGCAGCGTCAATCTTGGTGTCATTGATGGTGATGTCTGCTTCGGCAGTAGTGTGGCCGAGCAGCATGTAATCAAGGCCTTCGAACAGCTCTTCCGGTTCAACGCCGGCTGCCAGCTCGAGGACCATGCCGCCGGGCTGCAGAGTGAAGAGGCTGTCGGTATCGTGGAACGGTTTGATGAATTCAAAGCCAAGCTCGTTGCCCAGGCTCATGGTGGTTACCAGTGCAGCTACGCCACCCTCTTTGACTGCGGCAGCAGCAGCAATCTTGCCTGCTTCCATAGCCTTGTTTACAGCGGTCAGGTTTTTCTTCAGCGCTGCAAAATCCAGAACTTCTGCACTGTTGCGCGGGCAGGACAGGAAGATTACCTTGTCGCCTGCTGCCTTGAAGTCGGCAGATACAGCCTTGTTGCCGTCGATTACGCCTACAGCGAAGGAAACGAGTGTCGGCGGAACGGTTTTGTCCATAAAGGTACCGCTCATGCTGTCTTTGCCGCCAATTGCCGGCAGGTCAAGAGCATCAAGTGTGGTGAAAGCGCCCAGCAGTGCGCTGAACGGCTGGCCCCAGCTGTTGGCATCATGCAGCTTGGGGAAGTATTCCTGCAGAGTCAGGCGCAGCTTAGCGGGATCAGCACCCAGAGCTACGGCACGAACTACGGATTCAGTTACAGCATACATTGCGCCGTGGAACGGGCTCCAGCAGGCAACGTTCGGGTTATAGCCGCAGGCCATTACGCTGGCTGCGGTGGTGTTGCCGTGCAGCACAGGGATGCGGCCTACCATACCCTCGCTTGGAGTGAGCTGGGTTTTGCCGCCGAACGGCATCATTACGGTGCCGCGGCCGATGGTGCTGTCAAAGCGCTCGGACAGGCCCTTTTCGCTGCAGACATTCAGACGGCCAAGGTTAGCCAGCCATGCAGCCTCAAGGTCAGCAGCAGAGGTTACTTCGGCAGGAACCTGCTCGAATACGTTGTCCTCTTTTTCTTCGCTTACTACGATATTGGTGTGCTGTGCAACGCCGTTGGTATCGAGGAAAGCGCGGGACAGGTCAACAATTTTATCGCCACGCCAGAACATAACCAGGCGCGGTTCTTCGGTAACGTCGGCAACAACAGTTGCTTCCAGGTTTTCTTCGTCAGCATATTTGATGAAGGCATCGCGGTCAGCGGCAGCGATAACAACAGCCATACGCTCCTGAGATTCGGAGATAGCCAGCTCGGTGCCGTCAAGGCCTTCGTATTTCTTGGGAACCTTGTCGAGGTCAATAACAAGACCGTCGGTCAGTTCGCCGATAGCAACGGATACACCGCCTGCACCGAAGTCGTTGCAGCGTTTGATCATTGCGGTTACGGCAGGGTTGCGGAACAGGCGTTGGATTTTGCGTTCGGTCGGAGGATTGCCCTTCTGTACCTCTGCGCCACAGCTCATGAGGGAGTCAACGGTGTGCTCCTTGGAGGAACCGGTTGCACCGCCGCAGCCGTCACGGCCGGTTTTGCCGCCCAACAGCACTACGATATCGCCGGCAGCGGGACGCTCACGGCGAACTGCGCTACGGGGAGCAGCGCCGATTACGCCGCCGATTTCCATACGCTTCGCAACAAATTTATCATGATAGTATTCCTGTACATGGCCGGTTGCCAGACCAATCTGGTTGCCGTAGGAGCTGTAGCCTGCAGCTGCGCCGATGGTAATCTTGCGCTGAGGCAGCTTGCCGGGCAGAGTTTCGCTGATTGGGGTGCGCGGGTCGGCACTGCCGGTTACACGCATAGCCTGATATACATAGGAACGGCCGGACAGCGGATCACGGATTGCACCGCCGAGGCAGGTAGCAGCGCCACCGAACGGTTCGATTTCGGTCGGATGGTTATGGGTTTCGTTTTTGAACATTACCAGCCACTCTTCGGTCTTGCCGTCGATTTCGATAGGCACAACGATAGAGCATGCGTTGATTTCTTCAGACTGGTCAAGGTCAGCCAGCTTGCCTTCCTTGCGCAGCTTCTTCATGCCGATTACGGCAATGTCCATCAATGTTACCGGACGCTCGGTGTCTTCACCGTAAACCTCGTCACGGGCAGCCATGTATTTGTCATAAGCCTCTTGTACAGGCTGGGTAAAGGTGCCGGGAACGATATCTACATCTTCAATCTGCGTCATGAAGGTGGTATGACGGCAGTGGTCGGACCAGTAGGTATCCAGCACACGGATTTCGGTAATAGTCGGTTCGCGGTGCTCTTCGTTGAAGTATTTCTGGCACCACAACAGGTCATCCAGGCTCATAGCCAGGCCCATGGATTGACGCAATGCTTCTTCTTCTTCCTTAGACATGGTCAGGAAACCGGTAACGGATTTTACCTTTTCCGGCTCCTCGCAGGTGCTGATGAGGGTTTCTGGTTTAGCCTGCTCAGCCTCACGCGCTTCAATCGGGTTGATGCAGTAAGCCTTAATCTTTTCAACTTTTTCCGCAGTCAGCTCGCCTTCCAGCACATATACCTTAGCGGCAGCAACCATCGGGCGCTCCTTTTGGGTAATCAGCTGGATACATTGTTCGGCAAAATCCTCGCGCTGGTCGTATTGACCGGGCAGCAGCTCTACAGCGAAAGCAGCTTCGCCTGCAGCCAGCGGCAGCTCCTCTTCTACGATATTGTCGACAGGCGGCTCGGACAGCACTAGATGTTTAGCCATAGCGAATTCTTCATCGCTCAGGCCCATCACGTCATAGCGGTTGACAATACGCATACCGGTAAGATTGCTCATACCAAGGTTGTTGCGCAGGTCTGCCAGCAAGCCATGTGCTTCGACAGCAAAGGCATCCTTCTTTTCTACAAAAAGTCTTCTAATGTTACTCATATACACGGCCTCCAATGTAATTTTTTCGAGGTGAATACTTGCTATTTATGTATCTATTTTAACCAATACACGTATATGGTTATACCAAATAGATTATAAAGAAATATATTGTCTAGGTAATAAACTTGTATTATTTTGACAATGTATTCCCTTGTAAAACCTGTTGTTTGTGACTTTATAGTGTCACATGCTAAGCTTCTATCACAGCAACGTGTTTTTCCGAACATTCCTGCAAGATGTGTCCATAGATAGCATAGGTGACCGCTATGCTGGTGTGTCCTAAGCGTTCCGTTATAAGAGCGATAGGCACATGCTTGTAAATCATGTTGGATGCATTTGTATGCCGTATTCCGTGGAACGTGAAAGGTCTAGTGATACCTGCGCCCTTCCTAGTGAAATCCCATGCATGGATAAGCAACCGCTCCACATAGAAGCTATCTCTTTTCCTATTATAGAAGATATATGGTGACTTGTCAAAGCTAAGGGGTTTTAAAGACATAAGAAGCTGTGTTGTCTTCTCAGATATTTTAATGGTGCGATACCCGGCTTGTGTCTTAGGGTATGTAATTATTGTCTTGTTATTCTTATCCTTAGCTAAGGTTCTTTTTACAGATATTGTATTAGAGACATTATCAAGACAATCCCATGTAAGAGCTAACAGCTCCCCTTCTCTCATGCCTGTTTCGTAGGCAAGACAATACAGAGCATAGAACTGATACTTCAGCATAGGCTTCTCCTTGTGCTCCCATAGTGGCAGGAGGAAAGCTTTGATTCGCTCATGCTCCTCTTGCGATAAGACAACAACTTCATGCTTAGGTTTGTTACTCTTTGGTGTCTTTTTCGTTGAGGACACAGGTGACTTTCCAATGAGGTCTTGTTCCACACACCATCTGAAAAAGAGCCGTAAGCGACCTATGTAATTAAGATAGGTATTAGTTGCATAGTTCTTTTGCTGCCATTCTAAGAGCATGGTATCTATAGTATGAGTGGTAACCTTAGATAATGCTAAGCCATTAGCGGTGTTGTCTAGTAGCTTCAGTACACGTCTTGTGGTGATTATTACTGACCCTGACATCCGCTGAGCTTCTAGGTGCTTAAGGTATACCTCACCCTGATACTTTATTGTGTCTTCCGCTGCTTTTACTTGCAGACCTCTATCCTCTTTGTCTCTCTGAAGCTTCTTCAGCTTCTCCACAGCTTCCTTTTTTGTGTCTGCTGTGGCTGATAACCATTGCCTTTTACCATCCACAGGGTCTAATTCCACCCTGACACGTACTTTACCACTAGGAAGAGTTATTATAGAACCCTCTCCTTTAGGTCTTCTACGAGTTGTTTTAGATGGCATTTTAATACCTCCTGACTTCAAAAATTGCCAAAAATTGTGAAAGGGTATATTTAATATAGAGATTGCTTGGTTTCCCCCCGTGCCCCGGGGTCTTCGGGTCTGCTGTCAAATAGTATACACTACATTTGAACAGCGTACACAGCATTGACGTTCCCAAGGGTACAAGTTACGTCCGATAACATATGTTATGTTAAATTTACCTTGTTTATGCCATGAGATAAGCAAGCAAGGTATATATAACTACCTAGTTTTTAGGGGGATATTGCGAACATATGTACATTATAGCAAACGTATAGTACAATTTAGGTAAAAATTAGGCATAAAATGTATCTGTATATATGCCCTAGGTATCTATCAAACCTATCATATCTACCATAACTACTATACCTACAGCCCCTACTACATCCATTATATCCCTGAGCTGTCATTGGTTGTATTACTATAGATACTATTGTCACCATTAGTTACTATTGCTACTACCATTATACAGTCACCAGCTACTATTATATATCACTGCTACGCTTGTGTATAATGGTTGCGTCCTGCTGCTCATGTATCCATTGTGTTATTAGCTGCCTGAGTAGCTCACTGCTATTAATAGCCTTATGCTTGCATAGTTGCTGAAAATCGTCCTTTAACTTTTGGGACACACGTACTCTAATTACTGTGTCTTTATCATTATCATACATTATTATATAACCTCCTCTCTTGTTGTTATCCTCATTATATCATGCGTGGCTACATTTTGCTACATTTTTTTGAAAAAAGTACTTGCATTTTGTAGCTACATGTGGTATTATATAACCATAGAGAGATACAAAAACATCCATACTCTCTATATATTTTTTAAACATCATGTAGCTACACAGAGCTACAAAAGGGAGGAAAAAGACATGAGAAGTCAACAAATAATCACCGCTGATAAAACACAAGTAAAGCGTTATGCCCAGTATAGTTTAGATGCTATCCGCTTTGCTGCTCACTGTGTCAATGACATGCTGAAAGACCTGCTGAAAAAAGACCCTAAAAATTCTATGGTGTATGTACACCAATGTCAATTAGCGGCATATGCTGCAGCTTATGAAGAAGTATTTGCAGAGGAGGTAACAAAGTAATGAGAAGACAAAAACAAACTGCTAAAAAACATATTGTAGAGCCTGAAAAAATAGGCTACAAAAAACAAAATAACGGCAGCGGATACGCTATCAAAAAGTATACCCGACTGTATAACTACTATTGGGGAGATTATACAGTAATAGTAAGTAACTACCCCTCTTTAAAGGCTATGCACTTGTTTGGCAAGCATGCAGATGTGCATCTGTACCGCTACTAATAAACTTTTATCGGTACTACCGCCACGGCGGTGGTACTCATTAAGAGCTTATTAAACTCTTAAAATAACCTAGGAGGAATTAATAATGATTAAAAATGTTTGTCTTATGCTGGCGGTGGTACTCATGGTACACCTGAACTGTGATGCAGCCACTACCCTGCCGGGAGAGTGTGAAAGCTGCCACGCTGGCGAGCCGACTGCCCTGCAATGTGTTGTACGTGATTTATCCATGGGCAGCCTGAGTGCTGCTGCTGCTGACTTGGGACTGTTTGACCTTGCCGACGTTCTTTTGAAGATTGAGGAGGTGGCGAGTAAATGAGCTATGATGAAATTATGGTTGTATTGTCTACCATTGAAAATATTTTACAGGATTATAACTACCCTTATTATAAACATGATGAAGCAGCGGATGCCCTTGTAAAGCTGCACAATACCTATTGCAGTGCCTGCAACCTGCAAGATGACTATATTATGCAGAATACAGAAGAAGAGCTGGAGATGCTTTTACCTATTGACCCCTTGCAAGCCTTTTACGAGGGAAGAGCCAGCAGTGACAATTATAGCCCGAATGATACTTGGATTACTCTAAACGGATATAGCCGTATAGTATCTTGCACAAATAGCAGGTTGATTGACACGTTTATATATTTGTCGGATATTGCCCGCTGGTTAGAAGACAAGGAAAAAGAAGAACAGGAGAGATTATTGGAAGAGCTTACAGAGCTTGCCAGCGACTACAACGAGGAAAAAGAAGACTAATAAACTTTTATCGGTGCTACTAGCTGCCCCAGCTGGTGGCACTCATTAAGAGCTTATTCACTCTTAAATCAATATATGGAGGGATTATTTATGTATGCTATCTATTTAAAATGCCCTAGTGGACGTTTCCACCCTATTAGTTTACCTGAGGGCATTACAGTTAACCGCTTATTATTTGCTAGTCTGTGGCAAGAACGCCAGCAAGCGGAAAAAGTCCTGCAAAAGCTGCAGGCTTGGAACGCTGATGCAGTCTTGCAAGTGCGTAAAGTGGGTGTATAAGGGGGTACAAAAGAAAAGTGAAAAAGTGTTTGTCTTATCTGATTGAGTGCCTTTTGGTATCTAAACATACTAATCAGGTACTAAAAGAGGTAGCAAGATGCATAGCAGCCTTGCTTTTTGTCTTATTTTTTAGCGTTGATTGGGATGCAACGCTGGATGCATGGGGGGTGCTTAAGTAATGGAGATACTGCAGCAACTGCAAGCAGAAAGGGAACGCACACAAAAACATTTGACTAATATGTCACAAATTTACTGCAAAAAGTATATGCAAAAAAATGATAAGAGTGAAGCAGCTACTGCCCTTTTAATGGACATCAAATACACAGAAGGCTATTTAGACGCAATAGACGCTGCATTAAATATCATAGAGCCTATCCCCTTTTAAGAGTTTTTAGGGCATGTAGAGTAATACCCTACATGCCTTATAAAGCTTTTAAAGCTTTAATAATACTATAGGAGGTGTTACACATGGATGTAACCTTAAAAAACGGCAAGCAATTTATTATCACATTGAGAGCGTGGGACGGCACAAATTGGATGTCCGACTGTGCCGGGGACGTGCTGGCAACTTGGCAACCTGAGACACAAGCAGACATTGACTGGCTAGTAGATGACTGCGACAACTTCAACGCAGGTGCAGACCTTGACTGGCTGGAGCACTGCCCAACGTGTCAAGAGGTAGCATTGGATGTACAGGAGGTACAGGAATAATGGGAGAGCATAAAAAGCAAGGTAAAACATTTTTCGTCACTGTAGACGCTCATAATCAACTTGCTATCCATCGCAGCCCCAGCGGACATTTTACGTGTATTCGCTACTGTGATGGTATGCAGATGCATAAAGCAGAACGCATTTTACAATATGATGCAGCTTTAAAAATGGGATTGACAGTACCGGAGCTGCTGGAAAAATTCAAACTAGATTAGTCAAAAACTGAACAGAGGTACGGACAAAACTGTACCTCTAATTTTTTGCACCCTTTTTCCGTCCCTCAACCAAACGGAACGAAACGATGTTCGTAGTTACCGAAGGTCACCTGAGCGGAACGAAACGTGTTGTCTTTTGGAGCGCACGGAACGAAACGAAACGAGGGATGCAGGGGCAACCCCAAGTTGCCAAGCAAGGCAAGGTTGCTTTAGGGCAAGCAAGGCAAGCCAAAGGTTACCAAAGACACAAACACCCAAGCAAACATCAATGGGGCACAAACATGAAGAAGACCCATTATAACTAGGAGGTATTTATAATGACAAACAAAGAACTGTTTGAAGAGCAGCTTATGCTGGAATCTTCTGCTAGACAAGATGGCTATGAAGCAACATGTGAAGCTCTCAGAATCGCAAAGGAAAAAGGCATGGTTGATACTGCCCTCACTATTGGACAAGCGTTTTTTAATCACAAGGTACTCGCTGTCAAGGATGTCATGCTGCAATGGCTCACTAAAAACATGAAACCAAAAGCGGGTGTTAAACCTAACTTTATCTATATCTTGGATGACCTGAAGACTGCGTTCACAGATTCAGAGGGCAATGTGGATATGGATGCTATCGCTAACACCTGCACAACTGTAACACTCTCCTGCCTTATAAATGCCCTCACAACAGGCTTGAATACAAAGGCAGCCTTTCTGAATAACGTGGGATTGCATGTTGGCTTTAGTCTTATGTATGAATATCAAGCCAAATGTTTTGAAAATTGGCTCACTACATTACCTAAAGAAGACAAAAACAAAAAAGCAATGCAAGGTATTGACAAGCGTATAGGTATCCATTACCGCTATGTCTACATGAAACAAGCCATTAAGAAATGTGGTTACACCTGCCCCACATGGGAACAAGGAGACAATGAAGGTATTATCAACTTAGGGGTAGCCTTATTGACTTTGACAGAAGAAGCAACAGGCTATTGGATGTCAGATTCAGATAGCTACACACAAGCACATCTTGTCCCTACCCCTCAATTTGTGGATGCATGGCAACGTAATGAGGAGAACATGTTGTACTACGCTCATAAATGCTATCCGATGATTATCCCTCCAAAACCATGGGTAGCCTATGATGATGGCGGTTACTATGGAGACCTTGCAGCTTTCTATACATTCTTGCGCCTTAAAGGGGTACATAACTCTTTCAGTAAAGCCTATAAAGCACGCCTTTCTCAACTTGATACACCTGATGTCTATAAGGCTGTCAATGCTATTCAGACTACACCATGGCATATCAATAAGGATGTTTTAAATGTTATCAACCAATGCAAAGAGCGTGGCTATATCCCATGTGGTAAAGAAAAGTCCCACATCATGAGCACTGATTTGAAAGAAGCTGAACCTACCCCCTTACCTGAAGGGGCAACAGCAGAAGAGATTAAAAAATATAAAAAAGATAAGGCAGCGTGGTGGAAAGGCTTAAAACGTCGAATTTCTATTATCAATCGTACAAATGCTATGATTACAGTTGCTGATAAATTTAGTCTTTATGAAAACATCTATTTTCCTTGGAACATGGATTTTAGAGGACGCATCTATCCTATCCCCTCTTTCAGTCCCCAAGGTGACGATATTTGCAAAGGCTTACTGCTCTTTTCAGACACACCGCCTTGTCAAGACCCTAAAGATATTGAATGGCTCGCCATTACCGGAGCTAACCTTGCAGGTGAGGATAAAATCAGTTATGTTGACCGCATCCAATGGGTATATGACAATGAAGCAGTCATTCTTGATGTAGCTAAAGACCCTATGGGTAACTTATGGTGGTTGCATAAAGACAAAAAACCTGTACAGCTCCTTGCATGGTGTCTTGAATGGGCGAAAGCAAAACAATGGATAGCTGAGCATGGCTCTATTGTCGGATGGGTAACAGGTCTCCCCTATGCGCAGGATGGCACATGCTCAGGTCTGCAACACTTCTCTGCTATTCTTAGAGACCCCATCGGTGGCACTGCGGTAAACCTTGTACCCCAAGACAAGCCCAATGACATCTATCGTTTGGTGGCTGACAAGGTAAATGTTGTCTTGAAGCAGGATGCTATGTCAGGCACTATTGACGAATGGGACGAAGAAAAGCTGAAGACAAAATTCGGAACAAAGACTATGGCGCAGATTTGGTTAAACTATGGTGTCAATCGTACTGTAACTAAAAGACCTACCATGACCCTTGCCTATGGTGCTAAGAAGCGTGGCTACACTGAACAGATTATGGAAGACACAATCAAACCTGCTTTAAATGCTAAGACTGCTTGTGGTTTTACAGAGACTAATGCCTACCAATGTGCTATGTATATGGCTGAGCTTATATGGAACTCTGTAGGTGCTACTGTTGTACGTGCTGTTGAGGGTATGGATTGGTTACATAAAGTTTCCAAACTTGTCACCAAAAATACAAATGTAGTGTCTTGGTGTACACCTTTAGGTTTACTGTTGCAACAAAATTATTTAAAGTATGAATCTAAGGTGATTAAGTTACGCTGTGCCGGAAAGAGATTCAGAGTGTATATCCCTCATCAAACAGGTGTGATTGATAAGACAAAACAGGCTAATGGTATCGCTCCAAATTTCATTCACTCTATGGATGCTTGCCATCTTCAAATGACAGTATGTAGAGCTAAGGATGCTGGTATCAATCACTTTACTATGGTGCATGATTCTTATGGTTGCCCTATGTCACAAGCTAAGCTAATGTATGATATTGTGCGTAAAGCATTTGTAGATATGTATACAGAGCATGATGTCTTGGAGGAGTTTAGACAATATCTACAACCATTGGTAAATAAAGAGTTACCTGCTCCCCCTAAAAAGGGCAATTTAGACCTGAATAGTGTATTGGACAGTAAGTACATATTCTGCTAATGGGTCACAAACATGAAAAGAAGACAATAGATAACTATAGTTTCCTATAGATTCTATAGAGACCTTTAAGTGCCTAAGGTTATGTTATTAATAATTAATAATAACCTACCTAAGGTAACTAAAGGTCTCTATTGTCTTTATAGTACCTTTAAAATCCTTTAGGTAACTAAAGGAAATGCTAATGGGGCATAAACATGAAGAAAAGACAACACGCTTTTCAAAATCTAAATCGCTGACGTTTCTATTTTTCCTTTCTGTGTGTTGTCTTTTCTCAATAAATTTTAAGGAGGTATTGTCTATGTTGAAACAGGACACTCGTGTAGGTCAGAGGGTATCGGTTACACAGGGTACTGATAAAGGCTGCACAGGTACAGTAGTAGACTTAAGGTCTACACATGCTATTGTCCATCTTGATGGTAGTGAATCTGCTCTGATTAGCTTTTTCGGTTACGACATGCTTGAACCTTATCCCCCTAACCATGCCACTAACAATCAAGCAAAGCACTACGATGAGCACTATGCATCTATGGTAGGGTTAGAGCCTATTGAGCTGATGCAGCTTGTGTTGTCTCTTCCTGAATTTGTTGGTTTCCTCAAAGGTAACATCATCAAATACACCATGCGAGCTGGCAAGAAGCAAGGTGAAGCTGCGGAAAAGGATGCAGCTAAGGCTAAACGCTATATCGAATGGCTCATGAAACTTGGCTATAAGATGCCAATCAATCCAAAGGAGGACTAAAATTTGGTAAACATTAAATTCAAAAAACTTGACCCTAAAGCCACCCTCCCCCAAGCAATGACAGGTGGAGCTGCTGGTCTTGACTTGGTTTGTCTTAACCGCATTGCGGTGACACCACAACGCTGGTCTTCAAAGGCAGCTATTGTCCGTACAGGCTTGGCTATGGAACTGCCTAGTGGTTATTATGCTGAGGTTGTCTTGCGCTCCTCTACAGGCAGAGACACAAAACTCAGACTTGCTAATCAGGTCGGTATTGTCGATTCTGATTATCGTGGTGAAATCATGTTGTATGTGGAGAATTTAGGTGACCATCTTGAAATTATTGATGCTGGTCAGCGTATTGCACAACTGTTGATTCACAAGATTGAAGAAGTGGTGATTGAAGAAGCCACTGAGGAGCTGTCTAAGACTGAAAGAGGTCTTGAAAGTGGCAGTACCGGAAAAGGTACTAAACCTGCTGTGAAGACTAGAAGAGTTAAGGAGGTAACTAAGGATGCCTAAATTTAAGGTAGGTGACAGGGTACGTTGCATTAAAGCCCATGATGGTAACAATCGTATTGTGGGACAAAAGGGTACTGTACGCTTTGTTGCAAGTAGTATAGATATAGTTGGTGTGGAATTTGATAATTATGTAGATGGACATCGTTTACTAACACCTTCTCTCTGTAAACCGGGGCATGGATGGGATGTAGCAGCGGAAAAACTTGAACTTATCCCTAAAACTAAATCTAAACATGACCCTAAGATTATTATTTACCACCAAGGCGATAAGACCTTTGCAAAGTATGTGGTAGACAAAAGTGTGGTAGCAGAAACTTGTGCTACTTGTAGTCCTGAAGATACCTTTTCTTTCATTACAGGAGCACAGCTTGCTTTTGCACGTTTTATACAACACTACGATGCTAAACCTATACTCTTAAAAGAAGCATTAAAGAATATTGAAATTATTTAAAAATAAAGGAGAATAACAAACATGGCAAAGAATGATTTTGCACAAATCACTACCCCTGCTGGTGAGGCGGTGTACCCTAAGCTCCGCAGCACTGAAGTCTTTGATGGTGAAGATACCGGAAAGTATGTCTGCGGTATCAAATTGTCTAAAGAAGACACTGATAAGCTGATTCAACGCATCGAAAATGAATGGGAGATGGCTAAGAAGTCTCCCGACTTTGACGGCAAACGCTATGGTCGCAACTCTGCCCCTGCCCTTGGTTTCCATGAGGACAAAGATGGTGATATTGTCTTTAAGGCTAAGACCAACGCTGTTATCAAGACCAAAGCTGGTGATGTTATCGAAAAGACTATGGCGGTCTTTGATAAGAAGGGCAAACCTATGGATGAAGAGATGGAGGTAGGTAACGGCTCTACCATCCGTCTGTGTATGCTTCTGCGCCCCTTCTACGCTTCTGCTACTGTCTATGGTATCCAACTGCTTCTGAAAGCAGTTCAGGTATTGAATTACGTCGCTCCTGCTGCTGGTGCAGTATCTGCGGATGATTGTGGCTTTGATGTAGAAGAAGAATTTGATGAGGATAAAGTACCCTTTGCTGATGAGGGTGCAGACTTTTAAAGCCTATGGCTATTAAATTTAACCGCAGAGGTGGCTTTTCCACTCTCAACAAACCATATCGTAGCGGTTTAGAAGACCGCTTAGCGCAGCAGCTTGAAAACGCAGGTGTCCCTAAGGTGTACGAAAAATACTCAATCGCCTATGAGATTCCTGCCACAAAGCATCATTATACCCCTGATTTTATTCTGCCTAATGGCATCATCATAGAAGCCAAGGGTATCTTTGAAGCTGCTGACCGCAAGAAGCATCTGCTTATCAGACAACAATATCCAAATTTAGACATACGCTTTGTATTCTCCAACGCTAAGACAAGAATCGGTACAGGAGCTAAGACTACTGTGGCTGAATGGTGTGAGAAGCATGGTTTCCAATACGCCAGCCGTGAGATTCCCTCTCGGTGGTTCAAAGAGACCATGAAGGACACCAATGGTCTTGTCCTGCGTGGAAAAGGTGAGCGTATTGTCACTCTTTAAATTCAAAGAGCGCACTAAGACCACACAGATATGTGTTGTCTTAAGAAACTTAAAGGGTAAGCGCAAACGTGAGCTATTTAGGGAAGCTTACAGACAAGGTGAAGTTGACACAGGCTTTCACTTTATTGTCTTCAATAATGGTCTTTTTGAGACTGACAGAGAAATAAAGGCAGTTGCCGGATATAACCTGCCTGAATGTGAGACTTCTGTGTATGTCTTAGCTGATACACTAGGACGCAAGAAATTATCCGATGCTCAGCAGTATGTGCTGAATGAGCTAAAGGTACAGTATGATGTGCCTATAAAATTTATTACTGACGAGGTGTAATTATGGAGACACATCAACCCTGCCCTGCTTGTGGCAGCCACGATGCCTTAACCATCTATGAAGATGGGCACAGTTATTGTTTCTCATGCAACACCTATTTTCGCAGCAGCAAGGAGGAGAAAAAATTGTCAAGTGGGTTAAAGAAACAAGGTCTGATAGACCTACAGGACATGGTGGTCTCCCCCTTGCCTAAGCGAAAATTGACAAAACAAACCTGTGCTAAATATGGCTACTTTACCTCTAAGGTACATGGTCAGCCTGTGCAGGTAGCTTGTTATTATGATGATGACAACAAACTGCTTGGTCAGAAAATCAGATATGCTGATAAGACATTTGAAGCTAGAGGGTCTTTTAGTGAGAGGTTCTTCGGGCAACATCTGTTCCAAGGTGGTGGCAAGAAGCTGGTAGTGACTGAGGGTGAGATTGATTGTCTTACAGTATCACAGGTACAGGGTAACAAATATCCTGTTGTGAGTATCCCTACAGGTGCTGCTAGTGCTGCTAAGGTCTTCAGAGCTAACTTTAATTGGTTAGAGAGCTTCGAGGAAGTCATTGTCATGTTTGATATGGATGATGCCGGACGTAAAGCTGTAAAGGCTGTCAGCGGTATCCTGTCCCCTAACAAGCTTAAGATAGCATGGTTACCTTGCAAAGACCCTAATGAGTGCTTGCAAGAGGGTAAGAGCGACGCTGTTGTAAAAGCTGTTTGGGAAGCAAAGACATACACCCCTGCTGATATTATCAAAGGTGATGAACTGTGGGAGGTATTGTCTAAGCATGAAGAATCCCTGAATTACCCTCTACCTTGGGACATTCCTCTACAGAACATGACTGATGGTCTACGTAAAGGTGAGCTTGTTGTTATCACAGCAGGTACAGGTATAGGCAAAACTACGTTCGTTAGACAACTAGCCTACCATCTTGGTACTGAGTGCTATTGTAAAGTAGGTATGCTGATGCTGGAAGAAAATGTTAAGCACACCGCCAATGGTCTTGTGTGTCTTAAGCTTGGTAAACCTGCTCATAGACCTATCATTGACAGTGAATACAAGAAAGCCTTTGAAGACATCATGGATAACTTTGTCTTCTATAATCACTTCGGTTCTATCGAGTGTGAAGACCTCCTTCAGACCATCCGGTACATGGTGACAGGTGAGCAGGTGGACTTTGTTGTCTTAGACCACATCTCTATCGCTATCAGTGGTCTTGACATCGAAAATGAGCGTAAGGCTACCGATGTACTTATGACAAAACTACGTTCGCTTGTAGAGGAGACAGGTGTAGGCATGTTGGTTGTCTCTCACCTGCGCAGAACTGATGGTACTCCTGCTGAAGAAGGTGGCGCACTCTCCCTCTCCCATCTGCGTGGTTCACAGGCTATCTCACAGCTCTCTGATGCTGTGTGGGGTCTTGAAAGAAACCAACAGGATGAAGGGATGAAGAAGAACCTTGTGCGTGTCAGGGTGCTGAAGAACAGGTATAGTGGTGATACAGGTATCGCCGGATACCTTGCATATGACAAGGAGCATAATATCTTAAATGCTGTGAAGGACTTATCAGAGTATGAAGCACCTGTGTGTCCTTTTGATACTGATGAAACAGAGAAAGGAGATTTTTAGATGTTTGAAATCTTAGAAAAGCTTATTGATTGGTGTACTTCCTTGCTGTCTTGGTTGTCTCGTAAGCAGGTTGAAGCTGCTAAGGCTCGCATCAAGAACTGCAATAGCATGATTCATAATGCCAACAAAGCTAAGATGGCATACTTGCAGAAGCATGAGAAGACAATCAATGCTCTTGAAAATGAGCGTGAGCGTATGGAATACTTCCTGTCGCAAGATGCTGTGGAGCTGTAAGCTATGCTCTATTTTGATATTGAAACTGATGGTCTGCTGGACAATGTCACTAAGGGGCATTGTCTAGTAATCATCGACGAACAGAACAACATCTCAGCTTACAGACCTGATGATTTTAAAAAGGGAGCTATGCGATTAATCGCTGCTCTGAGGGATGGAGAGAGTATCTGTGGACACAACATTATCAACTATGACTGTGCTGTGCTGGCTAAACTCTATCCCGAGTTCCGCATAAAGCGAGAATGGAGACCCAAAGTTTTAGATACCCTTGTACTGTCACGCCTTATCTGTGGCAACATAGAAGATACTGACCATGCTAGGGTACGTAATGGTACACTCCCTGCTAAATTGATTGGTAGACAATCACTAAAGGCATGGGGTTATCGCCTTGGGGAACTTAAAGGTACGTATGGTGAGCAAGAGGATGCATGGGATTCTTTCAGTGAAGAAATGCTCTCCTATTGTGTGCAGGATGTCACTGTCACAAAGAAGCTCTATACATACCTCATGAAGATTGGAGCACCTGCTAAGGCTATAGAGCTGGAGCATCAAGCACAATGGCTAATGTCCAAGCAGGAGCGGAATGGTTTTGTCTTTGATTTAGAAAAGGCAGAGAAGCTGAGGGAAACCTTAGAGTTACGCTATGCTGTGTTGTCTTCTCAGCTTGTGTCCATTGTGCCACAGATACCCGATAAGGTCTTCGTGCCTAAAAGAGACAACAAACGCTTAGGGTATAAAGCAGGTGTACCTATTCAAAGATACAAGGACTTCAATCCCAGCAGCAGACAGCAGGTAGCATGGGTGCTGGAGCACCAATTCAACTACTTGCCGGAAAATGAAGATTGCTATGAGGATGAACGTCTGAAAATTGATGGTGATACCTTTAAATTTATTAAGGGTGACGAAAATGCCCCCCAAGAACTAAGAGACTTAGCTACTGTCTTTGAGGAATATCTTATGGTAGCTAAGCGGTTAGGTCAGCTTGCCACAGGTAACCAAGCGTGGCTGAAGCATGTAAAGGCTGATGGTAGAATCCACGGCAGTGTGAACCCTTGCGGTACAGTAACAGGACGTGCTACCCATGCGAACCCGAATGTTGCCCAAGTCCCCCACGTAGGTAGTCCCTATGGACAAGAGTGCAGGGAGCTGTTTAGAGCACCTGAGGGATGGTATGAGGTGGGTGTAGATGCCTGTGGCTTAGAGCTTAGGTGTCTCGCACACTATCTTTATCCCTATGATAAAGGTGCATATGCCCATGTTATCTTGAATGGTGATATTCACACATTGAATCAACAGGCTGCTGGTTTACCTACAAGAAACCAAGCGAAGACCTTTATATATGCGTTCCTTAAACTCTACCATTGAGGAACTAAAACCCATTGAAAACGGTGGAACTCTTACTGAGACAATACCGTGCGAAGCTAAAAAGGAGAAGAATGACTAGAGAAGATTATCTACAAAAGATGCTACAAATTGTGGCAGGAAATAAACCTAAGAAATTACAGACAGCAAAACCAAGTAAGTACCCACAAGGCTATTTTAAAGCAAAGAAATGTAAGCATTGTGGGTCTATTTTTATTCCTAAAGCTCCTTCTGAGCATTACTGCTGTGACTTCTGTAAAGATTATGGTGTCACCAATGCTTACTATAAAAGAGTGTATGGTCTTACCCTTGATGATGTATTAGATATGGCAGAAAATCAAAATTTTGTCTGTGCTATTTGTCATGGTGATAACTTTGCTATGAATGATTGTCACTCAGGGGTACTTGTTGTTGACCATGACCACGAGACAGGTAAAGTGCGTGGTTTAGTCTGTCATAACTGTAATCGTGCCTTAGGTTTACTACATGATGATGTAGATAATTTCCGTAGAGCTATTTCCTATTTAGAACGTGTAACGACTATTCCGGAAGGAAGTACAGCACAAGCTGATGGTGCTGGAAGCGGTGGGCATTGATGATATAGTCTATTCTCATAGGTGACTATGAGCCGTTTCTTAGAAAACGCTCTGAGCCTTGCGAACTCAGGGGAATAATTAAGTATGGTAGTGGAGACAAAAATCTTGGCAAACTTCTCGGTGGTGATGAAGCTATGGGAAAGAAAGCAAAGAATAAATTCCTGAAGGCTACCCCTGCTATCAAGATGCTGCGTGAAGCTGTCAAGAATACACTCGTGGTTGAGTACCACGGAAAAATTAAAGAATGGAAACGTAAGTATTTAAGAGGGCTGGATGGCAGACATCTCCATGTGAGAAGTCTACATTCAGCTCTCAATTTACTTTTACAGTCCTGTGGAGCATTGATATGTAAAAAATGGATATGCCTATGGGAAGAAAATATGATTAAAGCTGGCTATAAACATGGAGAAGATTTTCAGTTTATGGCTTGGGTGCATAAACTTCTCTCATTGTGCACCTTAAATTGTGTGAAATCAGGGAAAGCCTTATGGGTCAATCCTGAGCTAAGCTAGGAGGTTAGTTATGCGTGGTAAACCGCTTGAATTGCAAAAATTAGAGAATGGTTGCATAATACCTCTCTCACATAAATTGAATAAAGATGGTTATTTCAGAACCCATGACCCTAGATACAAAGGTAAAGGACGCTCACCTCTCATTATGTATCACAGATATGTATGGGAAATAAACAAGGGAGCTATTCCGGATGGCTATGAAATTGACCACTTGTGTCATAACAGAGCGTGCTGCAATATTGAGCATTTACAGTGCATACCTATTGTTGCTCATAAAATTAAACATAACAGCACACGCTATGCTAACAGACAACAAACAGCTAAGGAATATTGGTTGTCTCATCCTAAGACTACCGGTACTGCCTTAGCTTCTTTATTTGGCGTGAGTTTTGGTACTGCGTGTAAGTGGGTACGAAAATGGAAAGTGCAGAGACTATCCGAATCGGAGTAGGTATAGAGGGTGAGATTCCCTCTATTATCGAAGCGCACAACACTGTGAGCCACATACACAGTGATGATATAGTCCGACACTCCTAGTAATAGGAGAATACAGAAAGGATGAGGGACAGGTAGCTTGCAGAACTGAAGCTATAGCTGAAGAAGCTGTGAGAATTGCCCAAGAATCTATGAGACAAACACAAGAATATTATGGAATCAGATGCCAATTAGATACCGAGGGAAAGATTGGTAGGAATTGGTTTGATTGTCACTAGGAGGTGTAAGAATGTTTAACATCCCTACTCTACTCTTAGTAATCTGTACCGCCTATACTCCTGCCTTTGACGAATGTGGCAAGACCGATGGCATTACAGCAAGCGGACACCCTGCAATCATGGGGCAAACAGTAGCCTGTGATGGACTACCTCTAGGAACTGAGGTGGTTATTGATGGGCATAGCTACATCGTTCAGGACAGGTTTGGCGGTGATTATGGTAAGACAAAAATTGATATTTTTATGAACACTAAAGCAGAAGCCTTTAGGTTCGGAAGACAAACAAAAATTGTGGAGGTAAAGCCTTATGTCGAAACAAAAGCAGCCTTTTGTGCCAAAGATTGGTCAGAAGGTCTATATCAAACGTCAGAACTCCTTAGGAGAGCCTATTTATTTTGAAGGCATAGTAACTCGTATCCGTGTGGAAGTTAAGTGTAAGCAAGGTGGCTTTATGACTGTTGCTTCTCCACACACTTTAGAGACCAAAGCAAAAGGACTTGTAGCAGGGGGTGACCTGTTCTAATGCCTACTGTTGACCTTATTTCTATAACCCCTAACTACATGGATGTACTGAAGACTGCCTGTAGTCAACCCTATGGTAAAGATGTTACTGAGAAGTCCATCAAGAAGATTATTGAGAGCGGACATCTTAGTGTCTTAGAGCATTGCTGTGCTTCTTTTCTTGTAACCTGCTCTGTGCGTGTCTTAGGACAACTAACAAGACATCGCCACCTCAGCTTCACCTGTAAGAGTGCAAGAGGTAGCAGATTCGACACCCTTGTAAACCCCTACACTCTTGGAAAAATCCCTTTAAGCTACTTCAATGTAGGACGTACATACATCGATGCTTTGAAGGATGAAGACACAAAAGAGGAGCAAGCTGCCTACTTCCTGCCCCAAGGTGTTGAGACATCCTTGGTAGTGACAGGTAACTTTAGAGCATGGTATGAATATCTGCCTAAGCGTTTATGTAAGAGAGCTATGCCGGAGCATAGAAAATTAGCTGGACTGATTCAGGAGCGATTAGCTGACGCTGCACCTGAAATCTTTGATAAAAACTTTATGAACTGTAAAAAATGTACAGAAAGGAGTTGTGATTTTAAATGAAGTGGAGTGCTATCGCTATTTATGTCCTCTTGGTTATCCTGTTTTGCATCGTTTTCTATGGTCTGATTATTGGTGGTATTCTTGGTTTTCTCCACCTGTTGATGGAGGTATTTAATCTTGGCTTCTAAAACTTTACATCTGCTCTTTGATGCTGACATGATTGTCTTTCGCACCTGTGCAGCAGCAGAGCAGGAAATTAATTGGTATGGTGACCTGTGGACACTACACTCTGACTTAGCAGAGGTTAAGGATGCTATTGACACAATGATTGTCAGTATAACCGATAAAGTCCTGCGTCACATGGAGCATGAGGGTGCTTATGAAATTACGATGTGCTTTTCCAGCTACCCTTACTTTCGCTCTAAAGTCTACCCACCCTATAAGCTCAATCGTGTAGCCAAAAGAAAACCTCTTGCCTATCATTCTGCTGTTGAGTGGGTAAAGAAAAACTATAATGTGTTGTCTATCCCGAATCTTGAAGCTGATGACCTCTTAGGTATCTATGGAACACGCCCCTCCTATGCACCTGCTGTCATTATCAGTGGTGACAAGGATATGCGGTCTATCCCCTGTCCTTTCTATAACTTCATTCAGGACACATTCCATAAGACAACACAAGCAGAAGCTGATTATCAGTTCTTATATCAAACTCTTGTCGGTGATGCTACTGATAACTACAAAGGCTGTCCTAAGATTGGTGAGGTTGGTGCAAAGAAAATTCTTGACAAAGAGTGCTCATGGGATGCCGTGGTGGCTGCCTATGAAAAAGCAGGTTTGTCTGAGGAAGAAGCACTGACACAAGCAAGGGTCGCTCGTATTCTCAGATATGAGGATGTCGATAAAGACTTTAAGCCTATCCTTTGGACACCCAAAGGGTCACAAAAGAGACAATAAAGTAAAGGGGCATATAAGCGACAATGAATAGTAAAGGCATTAGCCTTTGTAATGGCATGTATTTTCGGATGCACGCCTGAGTTTCAAATAAAGTAAAGGTATATAAGTGACAATGAATATTAATATTGTATCTAAAGGGGATGATGGAGAAAAACTACCATATGTAAACCCTGTAATTTATGAACATTTAGAGAAAGCCTACAGTCTTGGTAGCCTTATGACACACAATGCCAAAAACAATGACGAGTTAATTGGATATATTAGGGGCGTTATGGATGTGCTGGGGCATATCAAGGCTATGGCTAATTTGAATGACGAGGAGTGATAAGATGTGCTGGAAGATTAAGACACCCAGCGTAAATACTGATGTATCTGCATCCTCCTTAGTACCGGAAACCAATGCAAAAGACCCTGATAGTCCTGAGTATGGTGGTACTACTGATACCTTTAACAAGAAAAAAGGTAGACAACAACTGACGATTGCACGTAATGGTGTATATAATCCCACGCAGTTGTAGGAAGGAGGAAAGATGTGTAGTAGAAAACCAAAAGTAGAACAAGCTGCTCCTGCTGCTGCCCCTGTTGCAGCTCCCTTGAAGATTGATAATGTGGCTGAGGATACCAAAAAGGAAAATCCAAATGCTAAGACCAAGGGTAAAAAGAAGCTCACTATCACTCAGATTGGTAGTGGTACAGGGGTGAATCTTTAATGGCAGAGACAGCAAAAGCTTTATATGAGCGATTGGCTATTGAGAGAGAGGTATATATTGACAGAGCTGAGGATTGTGCGAAATATACAATCCCTTTTTTATTTCCTAAAAAAGAAGCTAATGGTACTACTAAATACCCTACGCCCTATCAAGCGGTAGGTGCAAGAGGTGTCAATAACCTCACATCAAAGCTGGTATTAGCTCTGTTCCCCCCAAACACACCTTTCTTCAGACAAGACATCCGAGATGATGTCCTCAAATATTATGAGAGCAAACCCGAAGACAAACAAGAGATAGAGCAAGCATTAGTACAAAGAGAACAAACGGCTCAGAAATACTTTGAATCTTCGCAGATGCGTGTCTCTATGGAGGTGTGTCTGAAACAGCTTATTATAGCTGGCAATGCTTTACTGTTCTTTCCTCCGAAAGAGGGGGGCATTAAAGTCTATAAGCTGAATAGTTATGTAGTACAAAGAGACTTTGTGGGACACCCTATTCAGATGATTACCTGTGACAAACTTGCTATCAATACCCTGCCCTATGAAGTCTTAGGGCAACTAGATATTGATTTGTCTACCAAACGTGGTGATGAATTGGTTGAGGTCTATACACATATCACCTATTCATCCAAAGACAACAGATATTATAGTTACCAAGAGATTGAGGGTAAACAGATTGCTGGCTATGAGCAGTCTTTCCCTGCTGATGTTTGTCCTTGGATTCCTGTCCGTCTCTTTAAGATGGATGGTGAACATTATAGTCGCTCATATGTTGAGGAATATATTGGTGACTTAAAGACCCTTGAAGGTCTCTCTAAAGCCATTGCAGAGATGTCTGCTATTGCTGCTTCTGTAATCTACCTTGTGCGCCCTAATGGCGTGACACAACCTAGCAAGATTATGAAGACAAAAAATGGTGGCTTTGTAACAGGTAACAAGGAAGATGTTACTTGCCTGTCGCTGGACAAGACACAAGATATGCAGATTGCTAAGATGACTGCTGATGCTATTGAAAGCAGGTTGTCTTATGCCTTCATGCTAAATTCAGCTGTCCAACGTAGTGGCGAACGTGTGACTGCTGAGGAAATTCGTTATGTGGCTAATGAGCTGGAGGATACTCTTGGGGGTATTTATTCTATCCTGTCACAAGAATTGCAATTACCCTTAGCTAACACGCTTTTAAATATCCTTTCCAAAAAAGGTGAAATTGCTGATGTCCCTAAAGATATTGTGTCCCTTGCCGTAACTACAGGCATGGAAGCTATCGGACGTGGACATGACCAACAGAAGCTTACTGTCTTTATCCAAGGCATTGCTCAGATTCCTGATGCAGCATCTGTTGTGAATTGGGAAGGTGTTGCTCGTGCTTGGGCAAACAGTTGTAATCTTGATACCACAGGTCTGATTAAGTCTGCGGAACAGATTCAGCAGGAACAACAACAAGCACAAATGATGGCAATGGCACAGGCTGCTATACCTAATGCAACCAAAGGTGCTATGGATGCCATGAATCAGCAGACACAAGGAGGTAGTGAAACTAATGGCTGATATTGAAAATCAGAACACACAGGTCAATGAAGAACCCAAGGAAACACAGGTAGATATTACTGATACTACTATTGTTTCTAATGGTGAAGTTATTGATACTGATAACACTGAAGGTGGTAAAGCTGAAGAAGAAACCACCACTGATGAAAAAGACACCAAAGAAGAAGACAAACCTGCTGAGGAGCAGGAAGAGTACCAAAAAGCTAAAGGTGAGATTGAATCTGCCAAG
>ENA-OROK01001333-OROK01001333.1-human-gut-metagenome-genome-assembly--contig:-NODE-1333-length-24348-cov-3.033466_pt1 | contig 24348 bp, 19 predicted proteins | sample MGYA00242127_ERZ509046 | MGnify/ENA primary metagenome ERZ509046 (study PRJEB26280, sample SAMEA2338728) | human gut metagenome | biome: human gut; feature: human-associated habitat; material: faeces... | reverse complement strand
TTATGTGTTGGACGCCAATGTCCTGATCCAGGCCCCCTACGCTCTGGAGTCCTTTGAGGACAACCACATCGTGCTGCCTCTTGCGGTACTGGAGGAGCTGGACACTCTGAAGGGGGCCGACGGCGAGGCGGGAAACAACGCCCGGCAAGCGCTCCGCTTCTTAGAGGGTCTGAGGCTTTCGGGCGACCTTGTAAAAGGCGCGGGAATTCTTCCAAACGACGAGTCTGACGCAGCCGGAGCGGCAATCGCCCATATATACACCCACAAAATAAAATCCGTTTAAACTTTAAAATTATGAAAAAAACTCTAATAGCCATGGCTGCCGGAATGGGCAGCAGATTCGGAGGCCTGAAACAAGCCGCAAAATTCGGGCCGGAGAACAAGACGATGCTCGACTTCGCCTTGGAGGACGCCCTCGCCGCCGGATTTACAAAAGCGGTCTTTGTCATACGCCGCGACATCGAAAAAATTTTCAGGGAATGCGTCTCAGGAAAATACGAGAACAAAACGGACGTCCGCTACGTTTTTCAGGACGAATCCGGCCAGCCGCTACCCGAGGGCAGAACAAAGCCGTGGGGCACGGGGCATGCGGTGCTCGCTTGCATAGACGAAATTTCGGAGCCGTTTCTGGCGATAAATGCCGACGACTATTACGGGTCGGGCGTTTACGGACAGGCCGCCGAATTCTTGCAGTCGCCCAATCCGCGCAGCTACGCGCTCGCCGGATACAGGCTAAAAAATACGCTTTCAAAGAACGGCGGGGTTTCGCGCGGGATATGCGCCGTGGACGAAAATCTTAAACTGATATCTATCCGCGAGCACACAGGGTTGTCGGGCAAGACGTCGGCAGACGGAAAAAGCTTTGTTGAGGACGCCGAAGGCGCGAAGTTTTCCGGCGACGAATTTACTTCGCTCAACTTCTGGGCATTCCCGAAAGAATTTATGGAAAGGCTCGGAATAGGCTTCGACAAATTTCTCTCGAAAAATTCGCGCGACGCAAAGGCCGAATACTACCTTCCGAAAGCCGTGGACGACGCCGTTGCGGAGAAATTTGCCGAAGTCGCCGTAATGCCTACCCCAGAGCGGTGGCAGGGCGTGACATATAAAGAGGACATGGAAACCGTCCGCGAATTTTTAGAATCCGAAGGCAGAATATAAATAAACCCCGCATCTCCCACCAACGATGAAAAAAATAATTTCCATAGCATCGCTTCTGCTCGCCGCGGCACTGTCGGCGCAAACGCAGGCAGCCGCAAACCCGGCGGCGCCCAAAAAGGCGGAACAAGCTCCCGCCGCATCGGCTACTACAAAAAATAATGCGCAGGCCCCTTCTGCAAATCAGGCAGCCCAGAAAAATGCGGCGCAAGCCCCCGCGAACACAGAAGCTCAGAAAATGGCGGAACAAACCCCCGCCGCTCCGCAAACGCAACCCAAGCGCGACGCATTCGCCGCAATGCTGTACGTCAGCATTCAAGACCCTTCTATGGAATGGTGGTTCAACGTCCCCGCAAACGCCGCCCCGCACATATCGGAGTTGAAGAAAATATTTTTCAACCAAGAATTTTCCCTCTTCCCGTTCGCAAACAACGCCAAGGTTAAGGACGGCAAGTTTGAGATGTCGTACACAATAACGATGGAATCCCCCGACGGGAAATCGACCGACCTCGTCAGGGACGCCAAATTCGACGGCACAAAAGTCTCCGACGACATAATAGTCGCCTGCCCCGACGTTATAGACTTCAAGCTCGACAGGCGTTTCCCCGAGGGGCTTTACAAATTTAAAATGTCAGCGAAAGACAAAATATCCGGCGAAACCTCCGAGTACGAAAACCATATTCGGCTAACCGAATGGTCCGTACCCGCAACCTTTGCCGATAAAAAGTTGGTGGCGGAATACGTCCGCGCCTACTCTTTGCAACCCTCGCCCGAGATACTGTACTCGATAGTATTTTCAAACGATTTCGATCTCGAGCAGAAGGGCGCTCCAAACTCATTAAACTACACGTACCTCGGTTTTATAAAGGCGGCGTTCAAAAAAAATATGTTTTTGATAAGCCAAATCCGCGACGGCTTTAAATCGATGTCCGACATAAACCGCGCGAAGTTCATACTGATACTCGCGCTACTCGACGCCGAAGCCGTGGACGACTCCCAGCTCACAGAGGTGGAAAAGCAGTACCAGAAAAAGATACGCACTTTTAAAATGCCGAATCCATACGGGAAATGGGATCCGTTCCTGGGAGCGGCGCAAATCGACATGCTTTGGGGCGAGTTTTTCGCCAACGGAACGTACAGGCCGATACGTCGCATACTAAACATACTTTCCCACGCGAAGGACGCCGCCTTTGCCGACGGGCTCGCCGAGAAGCGCCAAGCGCCGAAAACCCGCGAAGAGTGGGATAAATACATGTTCGGCAGGCTCTACAAGGCCGCGCTGAAAACCGTTGCGATAAACGCAAGCAGGTATCCGCTTGTAGAGCAATACTGCGCATGGGCCCTCCAGCACGGGGATATTCCGAAAGTTTCATACGAAGTCCTAAGCCCGCTGCTCGAACACATTCGGGAAATGAAGTCTCCGGAAGGCGCCGAAGGCGGCAAAGACGAGCTTCCGAAAGTCAAAATGCCGGAAATAGACATAAATAAAATCTAAGCAGTCCACTGCGGCGGCGCCAATTTCCAAATCTGTTTTTTCAGATTAAGAATAGATAAAGCCGGCCGCTGTAGAGACGCCCTACCCGTTTGTATTTGACATTTTTGCTCGCCGCGCCGATTATTTAAATACAACCCTAAAAAAATATGAAACTCATAAAAGCGATTATAAAACCGTTCAAGATCGACGAAGTAAAAGAGGCTCTCGCCGACATAGGCGTCGAGGGAATGACGGTGACCGAAGTCAAAGGGTTCGGACGCCAAAAGGGACATTCCGAGATATACAGAGGCAGCGAATACACAGCCGAACTCCTCCCCAAAATCGTCCTTGATATATGCGTGCCTTCCGACATGGCAGACAAAGTTGTCGAGACAATAATGAAATCCGCCCACACGGGCAAAATCGGCGACGGAAAAATTTTCATAATCCCCGTCGAGCAGGCGTACCGCATACGAACCGGCGAAAAGGGAATCATCGCCCTTTAAGAATAGCCCCAACCCCAAAGGTGCGGCAATCCGCCGCGCAATAAATTAAAATTTTTAAGATATGACAGTTGAAGAAAGATTGGAAAAATATCTCGGCAAGGATCCACAGATAGACCCTACGGCTTATGTTAGCAAAAACGCGGTTTTAATGGGCGACATTAAAATCGGAAAAAACGCCAGCGTATGGCCCGGCTGCGTCTTGAGAGCCGACATAAATTCGATAGAACTCGGTGAAAACTCCAATATACAGGACGGCACAATGGTCCACTTGGCCGACGATGCCGGAGTTAAGATTGGCAAAAACACCACAATCGGCCACGGCGCGATAATCCACGCCTGCACAATAGGCGACGGCTGCCTAATCGGCATGGGCTCCATAATTTTGGACAAAGCTGTAATCGGCGACCATTCGATAGTCGGCGCGGGCGCGCTCGTCACAAAGAACACGGTCGTTCCCGCGGGTTCGCTCGTATTCGGCTCGCCGGCAAAAGTCATAAAGGCGCTCGACGAAGAGACCCAGAAGGGGCTCGAATATTGGGCGAAGAAGTACACGAAGCTCGCCGCCGCCAATAAAGCCAAAGAGCAAGAGCAAAAATGAGCCTTCAAGAGGCACTTGAAAGGCGCGCCGAGCGCGTGGCGGCCTTAAAAACCGCCTGCGCCCCGATTTTTGAGCGCTCGAAAAACATAACCCTTGAAATAGGCTGCGGCAAAGGCCATTACCTGAGTTCGTACGCCGCGAAATTTCCGGGCGAAGTGTGCGTCGGCATCGACCTCATAAGCAAGCGCATAGAGGACGGAAGGCGCCGCGCCAAAAACAAGGGGGCCGAAAACGCCTTTTTTGTAAAGGCGGAGGCAATGGAATTTTTGGAGGCAATGCCGCTCGATGTCCGCCTCGATAAAATTTTCATTTTTTTTCCAGATCCGTGGCCGAAGGAAAAGCACCATAAAAGGCGACTAATCCGCGGAGAATTTCTCGACTACATAAGGCAGTTTTGCCGCGTAGGCTGCAAGATGTACTTCCGAACGGATTACGAAGAATACTTTGAATGGGCAAAAAATGAAATAAACCAAAATACCCTGTGGGAATTAACTGATGAAACCGAGCTTCCGCATGAGGAGGTTTCGCAATTTCAAAGGATACTCCCCGTATTTTCAACGCTCGTTGCCGTCGCCTCTTAGCCGCTTTCAAAAAATACTGCGGGCAGCACAACTACGGGGCGGATAAAGTTAGGGAAATTCCCGCTGCCCCGCTCAGTGGCAGGTGTTGGATACTCGAAAAATAAACTTCGCGGCGCGGTTAATTAAAAAACGCTTTTATACTTCGCAGCCAATGTAATTTAAATTTGCGGGCCTCAATAGGTTTCCTATGCGAATTGAAAAAGCAATTTTACGCCAACCCGCTTAATGATATGTACGGTTTATAGTAAGCCCGTATAAAAACTTCGGGGAGAATATAATTTTAGAGAAATATTGTATCCTTATCATAAAGAAATTCTTGGGACACTTAAAGCATTGTCCGCCGTTGTCGTAGCGGCGTTTGCAGTGAAATTACAATGGGCTTTTTGCGTAGCTCCAAAGTGTCGCTCCCTGTCGTTCTGCGGTTGGAACACATTGTTGAAGCACATTTTTTCTTTTTCGGCCAAAGTGCCGCTCGCTGTCGTTCTGCGGTTGGATCTTTTTTTCCGCGCAAATCCTAAAAATTTGTGAATAAAAAAAGTTCCGCCTTGTTTCCACTAATGCCACTCCCTAAAAAGATCACTTTTAGGCCATTTCCCGCACATCGTAAAATAATTTTCTTTCTTCTATTTTTAATTATCTTAGGAGATTTCCCGCGCACTGAAAAATTGCCGCATTCCTTATATTTCAACAAAAATTGGCATCGGCATATTACGCCGATCCAATTTAGGCAAAAAAAAAGCCCGAAACCGGGCAGTTGTTGGCGTTTTGCGAGTAGTCGCCAGCGCGTTAGTTTACGAACTTCGGGCGCAGTGAATTTAAAGCCTGGGCGTGTATCTGGCAGATACGTGCCTCGGTCAAACCGAATTCCTTAGCTATTTCCCCGAGCTTTTTATCCTTGAAGTAATAGTTTTCTATTACGCGCCTCTGTTTTTCCGGCAGGGCGGCAATGCTCCTGCAGACATTCTCGGCGAGCTCTTTTTTCTCCACCGCATCGACGGCAGTTTCTGCATTTTCGTCCGCGATTGACTCTGCGAACGAGGGTACATTTCCGTCGTCGTTTTCGGGGGAATCGTTCAAGGAGATGAACGAGCAAGATTGAGTGCGGCGTTTAATCCGTTCAAACTGTTTTTCGGATACGCCCATTTTTTCGCGCAACTCTGAATCTTTCGGAGCGCGGCCGAGTTTCTGTTCGAGTTCCTCGCGCAATTTATCGAGCTGCTTTGCGTCGCTGCGCGCTGAACGCGACATGTAGTCTAAACTTCTGAGTTCGTCGATTATCGCCCCGCGAACCCTTGTGGAGATGTATCCGGCGTAGCTACCGGAGCGCGACGGATCTAGTTTGCAAATCGCGTCGGCAAGCCCGGTCACGCCCGCCGAGTGGAGCTCGTCGTAATCGGCGTAGGCGGGGAGTTTCGTCTTCATCGAGTTTACTATTTTATCTATGACAGGATAGTACTTGACGAAAAGAGCCTTCTGGCGAGTCGTCAGCACTTTCCCTTTCTGTTTTTCCTCTATTCCTATCATTTTATTTTCGGGCGATTTTCGCCCCCTCCTTTTATTGTTATTTATTTAGACTATTTTTTCTCTTATTTATTCTATTTTTTTTTCGATTTATTTTTGTCACCGCCAATATTATTAACAGATTCCGTGCCAAATGTAGCGCGTACGGCACTTTTATAATTATGTAACTTAACATCATTATGTTAAATAAAAGAGCCTGATTGTGTCTCCGATTTCCGCTATGACAAAACTGTGACTACATGGGACAATGCGATACAATTTGCGACCTTTTTGAGGTATTTTGAGCCCCGCTTTTAAACTAAAAATTCACGATTAACGCAAAATCTCATAATCCTATTGCAAGGCGCGAAAACTTTCGCCATTATCTGCACATATCTGCTTTAATATATGAATACACGGACATTCCTCCGCATCTGCGCCGCCGCAATTCCCGGGACAATACTATTTCCGCGGGCTCTCTTCGCCCAGACCCCGAAAGTCATGCTCGGCATAGACGTTCTCGAATCCAGAAAATTTGCGCCGATTGCGTGGAAAAAGGTGGGGCTACTCACCCACCCTGCGGGCGTAAATCGCTTCGGGACAAGCACAATAGATGTTTTAAGGCGCGCCAGAAACGTAAAGCTCGTCGCACTATTCGGCCCCGAGCACGGCATATACGGAAATGAAAAAGCGGAAGTCCCCATTCTCGACAGAATCGACAGCCGCACGGGCCTGCCTGTATATTCGCTCTATGGGAAATACAGAAAACCCACGCCGCAGATGCTCAAAAATATAGACGTGCTCGTAATCGACCTCCAAGATATAGGCTCGCGCTCATACACTTATGCAAGCTGTATGCTGCGCGCCATGGAGGCCTGCTTTGAAAACGGCAAACCCGTTGTTGTACTCGACAGGCCGAACCCGCTCGGCGGGATAAAAGTCGATGGACCGGGGCTCGACATACAATTTAAAAGCTATGTGGGAATGTTTCAAGTCCCGTACGTGCATGCATTGACTATCGGCGAACTTGCAAGGCTTGCAAAATATACAAAAAATGCAATGGAAATAACGTCAAAAGAGCAGCAAAACGGCAAGCTGACAGTAATCCCCATGAGTGGCTGGAAACGCTCTATGCTCTGGACCGACACGGGGCTCAGATGGGTTGGGACAAGCCCCGCCGTGCCGACTGTCGCTGCGGCAATGGGCTACCCGATGACCGGGCTCGGCTGCCAGCTTGGCGGTTTCCAGCACGGATACGGAACCCAATATCCGTTTAGATTCCTGACGTTTAAAGGCAAAACTCCCGAGCAAGTCGAAACTGCCTTGCGCCGCTGCCAAATCCGCGGCATCTCGTACAAAAAGACTTCCGCAAAAAATGCGCGCGGGGAAAAAATCGACGGCGTATATGTCCTGATAACAGACTGGAACTCTCTAAACGTCACAGAGCTGAGCTTTCATATGATGCGCCTGGCATGCCAATGGGGCGGGCGGGGCGTCTTTGCGAATGTTGCGGAATCTCAAAAATCGCTATTCAACAAGCATACGGGCTCGCAAGAATGGTGGAATGAAATATCCAAAAAAGGAAAGGACGCTGACGTTAAAAAATTTGTCGATAAATGGAAGCGGCAGGCTCTTGCTTTCCGCGAACAATCCAAAAAATTCCACCTCTACAAGTAAATTTACCGAATCAAGAAAGGATAGTTCAATGGATAAAAAAAGCGCAATATTTACGCGCCGCTCAGTCAGGGTTTACGACCCCTCCAAGCGCGCAACAAAAGAACAAATACTGGATATTCTCGACGCCGCAATGCACGCGCCGACGGCTATGAACAAGCAACCCTAGGAATTTGTCGTTGCCACAGATCCGGAAGTTGTTAACGCAATAACAAAAATACACCCATACTGCGAATTTCTGCCGGACGCCGGAAGCGCGATTATCGTATGCGGAAACCTCAAAGAGCAATTTGAAATACCCGAAGGCGGATATTACCAATACGACTGTTCCGCCGCCGCGCAAAACATATTGCTGCGCGCCAAGGAACTCGGTTTGGACACTTGCTGGTGCGGCATAGCCCCCGAAAAAACCCGCATGGACGCCTTCAAAAAATTCTTCAAGCTTCCGGCCCACATAGAGCCTATGGCGCTAATCGTTCTGGGATACGGCGCCGAAACGCCTGAGCCCGATCCCGACAGATTTAAGAAGGAAAAAATCCATTTCCAAACTTGGTAATGCCAATGTTGGCAAATGGGGCGTCGGAATTATCCCGGCGCCTTATTTTTTTCATTGGGCAAAAATCTTAAACGCATAAAGCCGTTCACATTATCCACAAGGATATAAAAATTCCCATTCCGCGCGCGGCACACCATTAAAAAAAACGCTTGGACAAATCCAGACATTATAACGCCGGCATTCGTCCCCCATTGCGGCGAGGCGAAACATTTGGCGCAAATCTAAATGTTCTAAAAATATACTTTTATCCCCGACAGATATAAGAGCGCCTTTTTACAGATAGTTAAAAACCCGCAACCCGCATTTTAAGCCACATCGCAGACAGGGAGAGAAAAAAATACGCGACGCACCTAATTAAAAATTCGCCGGTCAGAAAATTAAAAATGCGCCGGTCAGAAAAAAACTTTCGCCGCGGAAAATGTATAGGTTGAGATTTTGTACGCAAAAAAAATTTTTAGAAAAGAAGTATTTGCCACATAAAAAAAACGCCCGCGCAAACTTCGCGGACGTTTTCGTTTAAACTGCCAAAAATTACGCCTCGGCGCGAATTTCTTTAATGCACGCCATCTTGTCGCCGTTAGTCGCAAGCACATCAACTCTAATGCCTTTTACCCTAACCGGCTCAAAAGTGTGCGCGCGCAGCTTCTGGTAGTTGCCCTTAATACTCGCGAGCGTCTTTTCAGAACCGTCTTCAAGAATGCCCACAATATTGTAGTCGCGCACGAGCTTTGGCTGCGGCGCCCTAACCATTGTGGAGAGCAGATAATTCGAGCCGCTCTGCGACAGCGGCGTCCACCCGGACTCAAATGTAAGCCTTACTTGCGAGATTTTTTGCGGAGACTTCCAATCGAGCCTTATCCACGGCTTGCCCGACGCCTCCGCAAGCCACCTGTTCTTGTTTTCTTTCGGCGAATCGAGAGTGACTCCCGTAAGGACGTTTTCGGGTGAAGTGCCGAAGGCGCTCGACGAAGCGCTCGCTTTCGCCGCGCGCGCCAAGTCTGCAGGGTCCTCGTTTTTGACCCCTATTATCGTCTGGTCGTTTCTCAGAAGGCGCTGCTGGAGTTTTTTTACGAGTTTTGGGTCGGCGCGCAAACCCGCCGGAGTGACACCCTCCTCCATGCATATGGCAGGCCGCCGTTCCAACGGCCTGCCCCACCGCCGCGCATGTTGACATCACGCGCGTGGACGAGAACGCCACATGCGAGCAGCTTATATTGCGCCCCGCCATCATTAGGTTGTCAAAATCCTTCGAGTAGGTAGTGCCATAGGGTATATTATAGAAGTTTGTCTTCCAAGTCTGGCGGCACGGATGCCTATCGGAAGCGTAAAATCCCTTAGCTGGATGGTCGTCGAGCGTCCAGCCTCCGACGGCGATTGCATCGTCGAATGTCTTCCACTTGCCCTCGATGTCCTGCTGGGTTAGAATCTGACCGCCGACAACGCGGTAGGTATCGCGGCGCCCGGGCACCATGCCTATCGTTTCGAGGGCTATGTTTTCGACGTCCGAGTACTTGCCGCTATTTTTTATGTAGTCCCACACGCCCATTACAATCGAGAGAAGCTCGAACCTTAGCATTTCGTTGTCGCGTATGGCGTCGTAAATCCCGCCGAGCTCCACCCACCAATATCCGTAATAGAGGCCGTCGCCACTTATTCCCCTGAATTTCATAAGCTCGGGCGTCATTTTTTTCGCCCACGGCGGGGGGGTAAACGGCATTGGCTTGTCGTGCTTGCGCATGGAAATCATGAGCGTAGAGCCTTGGCGGGTGCCAATCTCGTCAAAATCCGCGAGCGACTCCCCGAAAGCCTTGGAGCCTTCGCGCCCCGACATTACCTCGGCCCCCGCCTCCATCGCGAGCCTCGAATCCCCCGTGGAATCGACGTATATCTTGGCCTTGATTCTATAAATATTGCGGGTTGTATCTGAGCGCACCCAGACTGCCTCTATGTTTCTGCCGGAAGTTTCCACGCGGTATAGGGTGGAGTCGAGCATAAGGGTGAGATTCGGCTCTGTGGCGCATTTGTCGTAAAGAATGAAATCCCACATCTCCCAAGCAAGCTGCGGGTTGTGGGCGGCGTTTTCGAGCTTTAACTCCTCGATTATGCCGCCCTCGCGCCAGCCTGTCACGCCGGGGTTTACGCCGAGCGGGTGCATTCTTATTTCGCTGCTTGAATTGCCGCCGAGCCGCGACCTGTCTTGCACGAGTATGACCTTTTTACCGGCTCTCGCCGCGCTGAGCGCCGCCGCTATTCCGGAAAGGCCGCCGCCCGCCACGAGCAAATCGCACTCCAAATCTGCGCGGCGCATGAGTTTTTCGCCCTCAGCCGAACCGGGGGCTGATTTAGGCTGCAATTTCGCGAGCCTCTTTGAATTTTCGTCGGAAGGTAGTGGCCTTGCCAGTACCTGCGGCGCAGTTATTATCGCCGAATATCCAAGCACTGTTGCCGCCGACGCCGCGAGAAAGTTTCGGCGCCCTATTTTGTTTCCAGAATTTTTATATTTCATTGCGTCTTTATATTTCAAAAAAGCTTAAAATATTCCTATCTTTTTTTCCAATAAAAATTTTCACAAAAATATTTTAGAAGCGTCCATGCTTTCCGAGAGGATCGGAAAAGGAAAATAATATTTCTCGGTTTAGAGCGCTTGCAGATGCGTATTATTGGAGGATTCCGCACGATTTCTTGCGGGGCCTATCGATTTTTTTTGCGGTTTTATTTAATCTTTCAACGCTTTGCCGTATGCCGCATATTTTCAAGATATTACAGATTCTTATAAAACCTCAAATTAACGCCAATTCCCAAATACTTTCCCTCCCCTCTCCCAACTGTCCAATATGCCGAGAATTCGGGAACTAAAAAAACTTAAAAAAAAGCTTGAATTCCGAAATATAGGGTATAGGGGTACACCCTATAAAATAAAAACAAAAAACTATGACAAGAACTCCGGAAGAAAAAAAGAAAATGTGCGCCCGCGTAAAGCGCATCGAGGGCCAAATAAAGACGCTCGAAAAAATGATCGAGCGCGACGCCCCGTGCGTCGAAGTAATGCGCCTGATAAACTCCGCGACAGGCGCGCTAAAAGGGCTGCTTACAAAGGTAGTCACAGACCATCTGAACGGCTGCATTTCATCTGTAATATCAAAGAAGGACGCCGCCCTCATCGACGAGCTTTCCGACTTTTTCAAAACTTTAAAATAAGGCGTATGAAAGACAATAAAGAAAACCACGGCTGCTGCTGCGAAAAAAATGGCGCGGCAAAAATCGGAAAAGAATCCGACAGCGCCCAGGAACACTGCAATTGCGGCGATTCCGAGAGCGGCTCGGGAAAATGCTGCTGCGGACACGAAGAAAACGCGCACTCATGCCGCTGCACTGAAAATTCGGGACACTCCGAAGGGCACTGCTGCCGCAAAGGCTCCCACAAGTCTCGCGGATGCTGCCAATCCGAAGGCGGGATAAAATACCACGGGCTTAAATTGTGGGTGTCCGCCGCATCAATCGTCGCAAGCTTCATTGCGGGCTTTTATGCGGATTCAATCCCATACTACCCGCTTACGGACCCCGCGTGGATAGCCGTAATTTTATGCTCTATTCCGATATTCCGCGCGGCGGGCGAATCGCTCTTCCGCGACGGGAAGATAACGAGCGCACTGCTTGTAAGCATCGCAATGATAGGGGCATTCGCGCTACAAATAGCGGAGTTGTCGGGCTTGGAACACGGCGCTGGGCACGCGCACGAAAGCTACATTTTCGTAGTTGCAGAAATCGCGTTTCTAATGTCGCTCGGGGAATGGCTTGAAGACCGCACCGTTAAAAAGTCGAGAAGCGGAATTGAGTCGCTCGCAAAACTTCTACCTAAAACTGCGATTGTAAAAGACGGAGATTCGGAAATAGAAATCCCCGCAAGCGAAATCAAAAAGGGTCAAACAGTATGTGTAAAAGCGGGCTATGTATTTCCGGCAGACGCAAAAATCATTAGCGGAAAATCGAGCGTCGACGAATCCTCAATAACGGGCGAGAGCGTCCCTGTGGAAAAATCCGCGGGCGACACTGTTTACGCGGGCACCACAAACATAACAGGCTATCTCGAAGTTGTAGCCCTTAAAAATGCGGACGACTCCGAAATGTCGAAACTCGCAAAGCTCGTAGAGGAAGCCGCCGGTCAAAAAGCCCCGATATCGAGAACCGCCGACAGATGGGCGGCGGCGGTAATTCCTGCGGCAATCGCAACCGCAATCGCCGTATTTTTTGCGGCGCATTTCGCGCTCGGCATTCCGTGGATTGAATCTGCAATAAGGGGAGTGACAATCCTCGTGGTCTTCTGCCCATGCGCCTTCGTTCTCGCAACCCCGACTGCCATTGCAGCGGGCCTTGGCAACGCCGCCAAACGCGGAATACTCGTAAAAAGCGGCACGGCTCTTGAAACCCTCGCAGGAATAACAAAAGTTTTCTTCGACAAAACCGGAACTCTCACCGAAGCCAAAATGCGCGTAGAGATTTTTGAGACTGCCGAAGGTTTCGACCGGAAGGAAATTGCCGCCCTCGCGGCGGGCGCGGAAATGCGCTCGGAACACCCAATAGGTAAAGCCGTATTCAACTTCTCCAAGGAAATAGCCGAGCCTATTTCACCGTCGAGCACCGCTTCCGTAGCGGGAGTTGGCATTGAGGCGGAGTTCGGGAACAAAAAAGTATCGCTCGAAAAGCCCTCCGAAGACAGCCCGCTCGCTAAAAAGCTGAAACTATCCGGCTTTACGGCGGTAGTTATGAAAATCGACGGAAAGGAAGCGGCCGTATTCGGAGTGTCGGACACTATAAGGCCCACTGCGAAAGCCGCCGTCGAGCGCCTTGAAAAAATGGGCCTTGAATGCGCAATAATAAGCGGAGACAACCGCCCTGCCGCAGAGAAAATCGCAAAAGCCACCTCAATAAAGAAAGTTTTTGCACCGGTTCTTCCAGCCCAAAAACTTGAAATTATATCAAAAGCCCGCCAAAGCGGAGAGAAAGTCTGCATGGTAGGCGACGGCGTAAACGACGCCCCCGCCCTTGCAAACGCCGACTCCTCCATGGCCGTAGCCTCGCTGAAAAACGACCTCGCGATAGAGTCCGCGCAAATATCAATAGCGGGGACGGATCTAACCGCCATACCGTACGCCGTAAACTTGTCAAAGGCGTCCCTTGTGACAATTAAGACAAACATTGTATTCTCTGTCGCGCTAAACCTGACATCGGTGGTGCTCGCATTCTTTGGAGTCATAAACCCCGTTGCGGGGGCGCTGATACACAATATGTCTTCGGTATGCGTCGTCTTAAACTCCGCAAGGCTGTTGAAATGGCGCGACCGCATTAGCGGATAATCCGCCTCCTACTCAGCTACATTAAAATAAAAGACGTCCCGCGCAAAAACTTTTCGCGCGGGACTTTTTTTTCATTCGGAAATATGAATGCGTTTAACTTTGCGGGCAAGCCGCACACGCAAAATAAAAAATCCCGGAACGCAGCCGCCCGGGATTTTTCGATGCCGCATTTAAGCTCTCGCCGAGGCGTTTTCAGACGCTCCGCCGCCGAAAGACTTATGCTCGTCCGACTCGTAATCCGCCGAAATTTCCCCCTCGCGGTATCTCATTTTTATGTAATCGCGCGGAGCCGGCCCCGTGTACACTTGGCGCGGCCTTATAATCCTCCCCTTCGGGTTGGATGCGACTTCCCTCCAATGGGCTATCCAGCCAGGCATTCTGCCTATTGCGAACATTACGGTGAACATATCCAAAGGCATTCCTATGGCCTTCAAGATTATTCCGCTGTAAAAATCGACATTGGGATAGAGGTTTCTATCGATAAAGTAGCTGTCGCTGCGGGCTTTTTCTTCGAGGCGCTGCGCTATATCCAATAGCGGGTCCTTCAATTTTACTATTTTCAGAACCCTCTCGGCGGCTTCGCGGAGAATTTTTGCGCGCGGGTCGTAGGTCTTGTAAAGCCTGTGCCCAAAACCCATCAATTTAGTTTCGCCCTTCTTTGCGCGCTCTATGTACTTGGAGCCGTCGTCGCCCGACTTGTGTATCTCCTCGAGCATCTGAATTACGCGCATATTCGCCCCGCCGTGCAGAGGCCCCCAAAGGGCGCAAACGCCCGCCGATACAGACGCGAATAGGTTGGCGCCGGAGCTTGCCACCATGCGGACTGTTGATGTCGAGCAGTTTTGCTCGTGGTCGGCGTGCAGCAATAGAATCAAATCGAGCGCCTTCGTTATATCGTCGTGCGGATAGTATTCGTGGTAGGGCTCGGTGAACATCATATGCAAAAAGTTCTGGCTGTATCCCAAGTCCCTCTTTGGATATATGAGCGGCAGGCCGTTTTTCATTCTATACGCCATTGCGGATATTGTGCGCACTTTGCTAAGCAGAAGCGCCGCGGCGTCGTCAAAATGCTCCAGATCCTGCTCGCGCTGGTTTGTCACCATATAAGGATAATAGCAGCCCACCGAATTTAAGAGCGACGACAGTATCGCCATCGGGTGCGCGGTAAACGGGAAGCCGCCGTCAAAGAAGTGCATCATTCCCTCGTGGAGGCTCGCGTTGCGCAGAACTTTTTGGGAGAAGTTGCTCATCTCCTTGCGGGTGGGCAATTCGCCGTATATTATTAGATACGCGGTTTCAATGAAAGTCGAATTTGCCGCGATTACCTCTATCGGGATTCCCCTATAACTGAGCTTGCCCTTTTCACCGTCGATATATGTTATGCTGCTTTTGCATGAACCAGTATTCGCCAGACCTTCGTCGAGCGTAATATATCCCGTGCGGGAACGAAGCGTGGATATATCTATGGCCTTATTCCCTTCGGTTCCGCTGACAACGGGGAAATCGAAACTTTTCCCGTTGAGGGTTATGATTGCCTTTTCTGATTCGCTCATAAAAAATGCCTTTCGAGAGTTGGGGTTTTATAATCCATTTAAAAGGGTAAATGTGCAATAAAAAAATGTCGGCGCAAATAGGCGCACACGCGGCCGAATAAGCCGCGGAATGTACAGTTTGGCGTGTTAATGCAGCTAAAAATGCTTTCTCGCCTCGTATGCCGCGCCGATTATTCCGGCCCTGTTTTCAAGTTTGGCTATTGCGATATCGCAATTAACCTTTATGTATTTTAAGAATTTCTCGCTCTTGGAAGCCACGCCGCCGCCTATTATTATGAGATCCGGCCAGCACAGCGAATGGAGGTATTCGAGATATTTATTGAAGCGGCTCGCCCACTGTTGCCAGGACAAATCGTGGGATTTTCTCGCGGCGTCGGAGCAAATTTTCTCGGCGGAAACGTATTTTTTTATGTTTTTGTCGCGCATGCGGAGGTGTCCGAATTCGAGATTCGGCACAAGCGTGCGGTTTGAAAACATGCTTACGCCAATTCCGGTTCCCACTGTAAGCATTATGAGAACCCCTTCATTGCGGTCTTTGCCTATGCCGAAATTTATCTCAGCGCAACCTGCGGCATCGGCGTCGTTGATTATCCACGCCTCGCAGCCGCAGGCTCTGCCTATTTCTTCGGCGAGATTTACGCCCACAAAATTTCTGCCGCCGAGGTTTGCGGCAGTCTCAATAATCTGCGACCTTATTACGCCCGGGAACCCGCAACCTATCGGGCCTTTCCATTTAAATCCGTCAACTATCTCGCATATTGCCGAAATTATGTTCGACGGAGTGTGCGGCGAAGGAGTTGGGATTCTAATACGGTCTCCCACAAATTCGCCCTTGACGACGTCAACCACGGCGCCTTTTACGCCGGATCCGCCTATGTCGAGTCCTAAAACGAGATTTTTACGCATCTGTTTAAATAAATTATTTTTCCGACGCCATAACAAGCAAAATTTCATTTGCATGCAAGTTTTGAAAAAAATAGCTTGCCAAGCGCATCAATAAATGCGAGATTACAGACTTTAAAGTTGGTCCTGTAGCTCAGTGGTTAGAGCAGGCGACTCATAATCGCTTGGTCAACGGTTCAAATCCGTTCAGGACCACTTTTTTTGTGCCCATATGCAGGCTCTTTGGTTTTTACTGCTGTATTTTAGCCTGAGAAAGCGACGTTTTCTGCAAAAATTTTTAGATAGCGACCTTTGGGAATTTATTTTTGAACAACACCAAAGATTGAAAAATTTTTGCGAAGCGTTTTTTACAGTCCCACCATACCGTTCCGCGAATTTCTAATTAGAGCGGAAATGCAAGTGCAGGCGCCAAAGACTGTGTGATAAGTTTTCTTCTTTTCTCCGCAATTTACCCTTTGGCCTCTATTCCAAAGGCAGGGGAAATTAACGAAAGCTAGGGTCGTTCCAAAATCGGTAGGATTTAGTGGAAGATGCCCATTTGATAAAAACTCGGGTCAATACCAAAACCAGTAAAAATTAATGAAAGAAGCCTCATTTAGTAAAAACTTTTAAATACAAAAGGTTTTTACTGCCGCAACCCAAGCGCTCGCGTCCACGCTCTTTTGCGGACTATTTATCATGTGCTCTGCCCGCTTCCAGAAATAATAATTACGACAAAACACAACGAACCGCAAACGCATACTGCCAAAAAGTTCGGACAATCTGCCCCACAGAAAGGGCGAGTGGAAAACCGACCCGCCCCCACAAACCAAGTATTGCCAGAAGCCGCGCTATTTGCGCGAGCGCGGCAATATTCTGATTGTCGGGCGCGGCGGCGTTTTTGTTTCAGGCTCGAGCGTCTCGTCGTCCTCAAAGTCGGGGATAAAAGTTCTGCGCTCTTCCGTGGGAGCGTTTTGCGCCGGCTCTTCCGCCTCGACTGTCATAGAGCGGCGGCCGCGGTTATACACCATTCTCGGCCCGGACACTCGCGTGTTGTCCTCGCGGTCTATGACCACCGGATCTTCCGAAAGCACGACCATCTCGTCTTCGGGAAAAATCTCGGCCTTGCCGCATGTAGCGGCTTTTAGCCCGCTTGAAAGGTTTACATTCCCGTACAAGTCTATCTTATTTATGGAGTGGCCGCCGCCTTTACGCTTGCGTATGCCTACTTCCGCCTTGTCGCAAGAAACGTCCATATCAGTTCCGACAGCCTTTACGTCGCCTTCAAAAAAATACCTGTCCGACTCCGTACCGCCGACAAGCCACTGTTTGTCGCTCGTTATTACAGTCGGCTTTGATTCAAGCTTGCTGCCGGCGCGGACCTCTTCAAGGCCTATCGACTTTGTGGCGGGCAGGTATATTGTCGGCCGTTTCCCAGGATTGTTTGCCGCAGTGAGCAGTTCTACGTACCTGTGCGCCGCCGCCTTTGAATTATCAGCTTTCCCTCCTTTTAATTTGGGATAAATCACTGCCGTCTCGGCCTCGGCTGAATAGCCCTTCTGGCTGATTTTTACATTGTCGGAAGCCGTTATTTTCCTCACGGAATCCCCGCCCTTTTTGTCGCGCATCGCCAACACCTGCATTTTTTGGCAGGAGGCTTTTATGTCGTCGGAAGTTATATTGACGTCGCGCTCAAAATCAAAGTGCATATTTTTTTGATTTTTTACGAATTTTAGTCGCCGCGATTTTACCGTAGTCTCCGTTTGGGTTTTCAGCTTTTCGTCCGCCGATATTCCCTCGCGCATTTTGAGGGTGACGTACGAATTTTTGTCGGACGGATTTGAAAACGCAAGCCCCGTGCTCCTCTCCTTCAAGAACACAATCGCCTGCGCATAGAGCCTCATTCCGCGCTCGTTGTCCAAAAGCGATGCGTTGTCGGACAGGGCAACCTCAGACTTCGACGGAAGTATCTCCATATTGTCCGCCGTCGCAACGCCATTTTCATTTGAAAGCCTTATATGCCCGTTCCCTTTTATATACGCCACTTGCGGCTTGCCGCCGTCCTTTGAGGACGACTCCGCCACAAGGCTGTCGCAAGAAGCTTTGAAAGAGTCCGCCTCCACGTCAACATTTCCGGAAAAGTCAAAAAAGTTCTTTTCGCCCTCCGTGCGCATTTTTATAGAGTCTGCGGAAATTGTTATCTTTTCCCTCTCACCGTCATCGTCCGTATTGTAAATCACGGCCGTTGCGCGGATTCCGCCCGCAGACTCGGCAGCAAGCGTCTTTTTGTTTTTATCGAGCGCTATCGAGCTGCCTGATATTTCCGCGCTGCTTGGAATGTCTTTGATATGGGGGTTGCCGCTCAAAAATGCGGTAGATGCTCCGGGATCTATCTTCGCCTCTCCTGCGCGGATGTCCTTCTTTTCGTAGAGCATTTTAACATTCCCTGAGGCAAATATTTCGTCGAGGCCGGTTTCGGTTTTTTTTTCTTTCGGGGCGTTTACGCGCAGCCGGTCGCATTCGAGCTTCATTTGCGAATTTACAAGCTCAACGCTTTTGCGGACCTCAAACACATTACTCTCCGCCCCGTTTAGCATCGAGCCGTATTCTCCGGTAATTAAAGTCGCGTAATCCTTTGCGGCTTCACCTTCCTTGCCGGTGGATTTTTCCCCGCCGTCCGGCGGCGTTATATTGACTTTTATACCGTTAAAAACCTCGACAAATTTTTTCGCCGAATCCCACGTCCATTTTTTCCCGTCTATTTTAAATTCAGGGGCGGTCACAAATATGTCGGTGTCGCCGGATACGAATTTTTTTACGGGGTTTACATTAGCCTCGGGGCTAGTTATGGTCGCTTTGAGCTTACCGTCCTTCTCCTCGAAGAGCATCAGTTTTAGGCCTTCAACGTCTATTCGGGTGTCGCTTTTATACGTGGCGGAGTTCCCGAACAAGTCCCACTGTTTGGCGCCAGTATTCTCGTCGAAATTTGGCAATTCAAAATTCTTAACGGTTCCGGGCAGCATAGTCGTCATTCTTTGCGCATGCGACTGCTGCGCGGAAAACGCGGCCAATGCAGCGGCCGCGAACACTATCGCCTTTATAGTGCCAAACGCCATATTATAGAGTCTCAAACATTCTTGAAATCATTGCGGAAACGCCCTTTTCGACCTCCGCCGCATCTTTTAAACTGCAAACCCCATAAGGCATGTCCGCCTTAAGCTTAGTCATCTCGTCCAGCTCAATGCAGGTGCGTTCCCGCAGCAGCGAGAACGGGCGCTGCAGGAGCGTGGCGGCCGCCGTTTGTTTGTCGTTGCCGATTGTAAGCATAACGCCGTCACCGATTGCCTTTGCGCCTATTACGGGAGATATGCACATAAACGCTATTTTTCCCCCCTTGCCCATCATGTCGGAAATCGCCTTTTCCACCGATGGCTCAATCGTGCAATCCGCGCCGTCGTAAGCGAACGTGCAAAGGTTCTTGGCCGCCCCGAAGCCCCCTGGGAAGAGCAGCATGTCGAATTTTCCGGCGTCGAAGCGCGAAAGCGGCTCTATCTTTCCCCTCGCAATCCTCGCCGATTCGGAAAGCACGTTGCGCGGCCCTTCGGAATCCGAGCCGTCAAGATGGTTTATGCAGTCGCTTTGGCGAATATCGGGGGCGAAAAACGACACCTCCGCGCCGCCCTTTAAAAGGCAGAGAAGCGTTATTACAGCCTCGTGTATTTCAGTGCCGTCGAATACGCCGCATCCGGACAATACCATTGCGGCCTTGGGTTTCTTTTGAGCGCCAGTGTTCATAATTTTTTATTATCTGCTGCGATTTTAATGCTTATATTTCGACAGTCAAGCCGTCGTAGGCTATATGACAATTTTTGGGTAGAGAACGTTCGATTTTACCGTAATCTATGTGGGACGTAGTATGGGTAAAAAACGCGAGCTTCGGCGAGAGCTTTTCTACGACCGCCAGCGCCTCGTCGAGAGTCATGTGCGAAGGGTGCGGTTTTAGCCTAAGGCAATCCACAGCCAAAACGTCCGCGCCCGCGGCGAGCTCCTCCGCGCGCGGAGTGAGCGACTTGCAATCGGTATAATAGGCAAAGCGCTTTCCGCCGCATTCAAAGACCAAACCGAGCGTCTGTATGCTCCCGTGGGGAAGCTCCGCCGAACTGATTTTAAGCCCGCCGCCCATGTCGAGAGTCTCCGGCATTTCTTTTAGGCGGAAGCACGGATAGCCGCGCTCCGTTGGCTTGTCGCCAAGCGCGTACGGAAACATTGCCCGCACGCGGGAAAGCCCGTATTCGTTGGAGTACACGTCTATCGCGTTCCCCTCCGCCTTGTCGCAGAACCGCCGAAGGTCGTCCATGCCGGCGATGTGGTCTGCATGCCCGTGCGTGAGGATAAAAGCGTCGGCGCGCGATATTGAATTTTTAAGGCACTGCAACCTGAATTCCGGCGCGGCATCGACCTGTATTTCTTTGCCGGCAGCATAAACATGTATGCTCGAACGCGTCCGCCAGTTCTTGGGATTTGAGAGGTCTATGCCGCTCGAATCGTACCCTATTACGGGAACTCCCTGGGAAGTCCCCGTGCCCATAAAAACTATTTTCATTTTTGTTAAAGCCTAAAATTCCGCCTTTCCGGAGGATATTTTTTTGTCGCCCCTTGCGCCTGAGAATGCGCTTATAGAGCCTTTCGCGTCGCCGTCGGCCTCAACCACCGCGAGAAGTTTTCCGGAAAACGCCCTCATATAATTTGCCGAGAACGGCGTGAGGTCGGTCGGGTCGCCGTTGCACAGGGCGCGCAGGCGGACATTGCCGTCGGTCGAGAAGTATATTATATTGTCGGCGCGCGGGCACAAATTGCCGTCCTTATCGACAACGCTCACCTCTACAAAGCAGAGTTCGTCGCCGCCAAATTTTTTTCTGTCGGCTTTTAGGACTATCCGCGCGGGTTCTCCCGCGGTCTTGACAGTCTTTTCGGCCGCCTTTTTGCCGTTGGCGCCGTATGCCACCACTTTTATCTCTCCCGGCTGGTAGGCGACATCTTCCCATATTAAACGGCTCTTGCCGAACTTTCCTGACGCCTTCTTTTCGCGCACTCCCATGCTCTTGCCGTTTACGAACAGCTCCGCCTTCGGATAGTTAGTGTAGCAGTAAACGGGCGTTTTCTGCCCGAGCCTGTCAGGCCAAGTCCAGTGCGGAAGAACATGCAGAGTCTCCGCCTGCGGGTTCCATCTCGCGCGGTAGAGATAATACCTGTCCTTCGGGAAACCGCACAAATCGACTATCCCAAAATACGAACTCTTTGCGATGAAATCGCCGTCGTACGGGAAAGGCTCTCCGAGATAGTCGAAGCCCGTCCAGACGAACTCGCCGAGTACAAACGGGTTTTCGTCCTGTCCCTTCCATTCGTCCTCCGGCACTTGCGACCACGGCGCGCAGCACAGGTCGTAGGAGCTGACCTGGTAGTCGTACGACCACGGCTGTTTGCTCTCTTTCGTCGGGAAATGATATACCCCGCGGCTGCTGACAGTTGACGCAGTCTCGCTTCCGTAAATTACGGCCGAAGGTTTTTTGTCGTAGCATTCTTTGTAGTAGAAGGGCTTGTAGTTGAAGCCGACGAGGTCGAGCTCATCGACGAAGCCGTATTCAACCGCCTGCTTGTTGCGGTCGCAGCCAGCAGTCACCGGGCGGGTGGGATCCATCGCGCGCGCCGTCTCGGCGAGGAATTTTGCCGTCTTTCTGCCATCGGGAACGGTCTGCTCCGGGACTTCGTTGCCGATGCTCCACATAACAACGCACGGGTGGTTGCGGTCGCGGCGTATCATTGCCTCCAAATCTTTTTTAGCCCACTTGTCGAAAAGCTTGTTGTAGCCGTTTTCGCACTTTGGCATTTTCCATTCGTCGAAAGCCTCGACTTGAACGAGCATGCCGAGCTCGTCGCATATGTCCAGCAAGGCGGGCGACGGAGGGTTGTGCGAAGTGCGTATGGCGTTTGCGCCCATTTCTTTCAATATTTCGACTTGCCTACGCGCCGCCGAGACGTTGAAAGCCGCGCCAATCGGGCCCAAGTCATGGTGCATGCAAACACCCTTAAATATGGTCTTTTTGCCGTTTAATTTGAATCCGCCGTCGCGGTCGTAGGATATGGAGCGCACTCCAAACCTGCTAAAATATTCGTCCACCGGCTTGCCGTCGGCGAGAATCTGGGTTTTTGCAGTATAGAGCTTTGGGGAGTCGATGTCCCATAGGGACGGATTTTCTATATCAAACTCCTGAACAGCCTTACCCGAGCCGTTCTCAATGGCGATATCGGCCGATTTTTGCGCGACCTGCTTTCCGTCGGGAGATATTATTGTCGTTTTTACGGATATTTTCTTTCCCGTGCCTGAATGGTCGGCGACGAAAGTCTCAATGCGGCATACGGCGGAATTTGCCGAAACCTTCGGCGTTGTTATGTACGTTCCCCAATTTTCCACATGAATCTGCGGCTTGACTGCAAGCCTGACGTCGCGGAAAAGCCCCGCGCCGGCATACCATCTCGAAGCCGAAGGCAGATTTTCGAGCCTCACGGCGAGCGTATTTGGGCTCCCGAACTTGAAATGCTTGGTCAAGTCGAGCTCGAATGAGACGTAGCCGTACGGCCATTCGCCGACATATTCGCCGTTTAGCCAAACTTTCGCGCGGCTCATTGCGCCGTCGAACTGTATATACACTCTTTTGCCTTCGTCGGACTTCGGGAGCTCGAGCGTTTTGCGGTACCAGCCCACGCCTTCAAATGGGAGCGCGCCCGTGCGGCCCGTGCGCGTTCTTGCGCGCGTTTCGCCGTCTTGGACAACCTGCGTGAACTGCTTGTCATAGTTCATATTGAAGTTTTGCCCGATAGCCCAGTCGTGGGGGACTTTTACGGCCTCCCAAGTTGAAGTGTCTGTCGATGGGATTTGGGCATTTTTAAGCTCTCCGCGGTGGAAGAGCCAGCCGTCGCCGAGTTTTACGTCGGACTGCCTGTAAGCAAATAACGATTGAATTGTTGCGGCGCAAAGTATAGCTACAATGGTCTTTTTCATAAGGCTGAAATATTGCGGTTGAATAATTTGTTTTAATTACATTTTAAGAGGGGGCGCTTTACAAGCCTTTTTGTGCGCACCAGCAAGGATTTCAGCTCTGCCCCAAGCGTCTGCGCGGGAAAGCCGGTACAGCGTTAAGGATTGCGCAATTTTATGTATTAGCGCAACCTTGCGAAAACAGGAATTTTTTTATTCTTAAAACAGCCCGCAATTATATATGAATAAAAATTTAAGAAACGGTAAATTACGGACATGGACGCAAAAAAATCCACCCCTGCCTCTTTGCGTTTTATACAATTAGCGCACATCGGCGCAAAATAAAAAAGAACACTTCAATATAGAATGTAAAATGAGCAGGAGCTCTACCCTCCATATAAAGCCTACATTCCGCAAGTTTTTTACTTCTTATACTTGCTTGCAAACAACTTTTATTCATTTGGGGTATTCGGCACACCGCAGTTATTACATATGCCGGCAAATAACCTTAAACCGCTTCTGCAATATCTTACGCCAAGCCCGCAATTTTACGCTGATTCCGAAAATTTACAGAGCCCGGCAACAACGCCTTTTTCTCTTAGAACACAAAAAAGCCGCAATCTCTTTAAAATTGCGGTAAAAAAAGAGGCGTGGGTCGGAATCGAACCGACGGTCAAGCTTTTGCAGAGCCATGCCTTACCACTTGGCTACCACGCCCTAAAAAGAAGTTTTATTAGAAAAAAACGAAAAACATATTGCAAGCTTTTTTTCGCATGCGCCGCTCTTTTATTAAAACTGTCACAAATAAAAAAATTTCTTTTGCGCCGTCTCAACCCTGCGCGCCCCGCCTGCGCAAATGAAAACCGCTCTACCCCCGCGCGCGGAAAATTGCAAAGCGAACCCGCTTTGAGGCGTCCTTGAATGTCTCAGCCCCCGCAAACCCAAAGTCCGCAAAAGATGCCGCCGCCTTCTCCGCCTGCCCGAGCCCGCATTCAAGCGCGAGCACTCCGCCCCCGCTCAAATGCCCTGCCGCCTGCGCAAGTATTTTTTTTATGTCGGCAAGCCCGCCGTCGCCAGACACGAGCGCCTCCATGGGGTCGTACTCCTTCACTTCAGGCTCCGCCGAGGCAACTTCCTCCTCCGTCAAATACGGCGGATTGGAAACTATCAAATCATAACTGCCGCCTACATTTCCAAACCAGTCCGACTCTATAAAATTTATCTTTACCCCGTTCCCCTGCGCGTTTTCCGACGCGAGAGACAACGCCTTTGCGCTTGCGTCGGAAGCGGAAACTCTCGCATTCGGATAATGCTTTGCAAGAGCAACTGCTATCGCGCCGCTCCCGGTACCCATATCGAGTATTCCAAGCTGGGCCGATTTATCCGGAAAGTATTTTTCCGTCAATATTTCGCAAAGTTCCTCCGTCTCGGGGCGCGGTATCAGCGCGCGTCCGTCGCATTTTATCCGAACTCCAAAGA
>ENA-OROK01001332-OROK01001332.1-human-gut-metagenome-genome-assembly--contig:-NODE-1332-length-24358-cov-4.418261_pt1 | contig 24358 bp, 23 predicted proteins | sample MGYA00242127_ERZ509046 | MGnify/ENA primary metagenome ERZ509046 (study PRJEB26280, sample SAMEA2338728) | human gut metagenome | biome: human gut; feature: human-associated habitat; material: faeces... | reverse complement strand
GTAAAAAATAAAACTTTAAAAGTACGGTGGCGACCATCGGAGTTTATGTCTTTTGAGATTATTCTCGTAAGAAAAAGCCATTCGTAAGAATGGCTGAGTTGAAATGCGAAAGCAATGAGCATTTTAACTTTGTTCTAAGTTAATCTTATATATACGGTTAGGAAGAGTTAAAGCCTCCTGTGCCGTATTAATATCGAAAAGTAATTCGGGCTTAATATTTAAACTATCAGCAATAATCTTAATATTATCTAAAGTTAAATTAGCTTTTCCGTTTTCCACAATACTAATATAAGCCATCTTAAAATTGGTTAAATTAGCAAACTTTTCTTGAGTTAAACCCAACTTATAACGATAATATTTCGTATTAAGTCCCACTATTTCTTTAATATTCATAACGTCCTCCTATATAACAAAATAAATTAATATATTATAATTTAATATGTAAGCAGAATAAAGGAGACAGTAATTAAACTGTCTCAAAAAGAATAAAAAGGGGTTGGCTAGTGTGATACTAGCACCAACTTGCAGTAACGCAAATTGGTATCTAATATACTAATAAAAAAAGGTGGTTTTGTCAATCATTTTTTGTTATAATTTGAGTGTGATGGCGATGAATTTTAATGAAGTAAAAGGATTAGGGGAGAAAAGTTTACTATTGTTAAAAAAACTACAAGTAGGCACGGTTAGGGAGCTTTTAGAATATTATCCTTACCGTTATGAAATCATAAGAATAGCCTCTCTTAGAGACTGCATTAATACTAAAGGTACAGTTAATGTTCAAGTCGCAAGTAGTCCAGTAGTCAAATACTTAGGAGGACACTTAAATCGTCTAGGAATGAAGTGTCTTTATAATGGGACCTTGATAAATGTTTCTATCTTTAATAGGGGGTATCTGAGAAGTAGGATAGTTCCCGGAATGTATATAAGTATTACAGGAAAGTATGATAGTCTAAGGAATAGTTTTACGGCAAGTGATATTAGTTTAGAAGTAATAAAGACTAGTGAGATAATTCCTATCTACCATTTAGTTAGTGGTCTTAATAATAAACAAATTCGGTTGATTATAAAAAATACTTTAGAGAGTAGATTAGATGTTGATGATTATATTCCTAAGAATTTAAATGATAAGTATCATCTCATGAGTAAAAAAGAGGCCATAAGAATTATTCATGAACCAGATAATCTAAAAGACTTAAAGCAAGCAAGATTAAAATTAATCTATGAAGAATTCTTTGTCTTTGCTTTTAAAATTAATTATCTAAAGAAGTTAAGAAATACTAATAGGGGAATTAAGAAAAATGTTTCTTTAAAGAATATTAAAAATTTTATTGAGAGTTTACCTTTTCCTTTAACAGAAGACCAAGAAAAAACTGTGGAGGCAATCTATCAAGATACGACTAGTAATATAAAGATGAATAGATTAGTCTTAGGAGATGTTGGTAGCGGCAAGACTGTGGTGGCGTTGTGTGCGATGATAATGAATAAAGAAGCTGGTTATCAAAGTGCGATGTTAGTACCAACTGAGGTATTAGCGCACCAACATTATACATCTTTAAAAGAAATGGCACCGCAGATGAATTTTGGTCTTTTAGTAGGAAGTATGAGCTTGAAAGAAAAAAGACAAGTCTTAGAAGAGTTAATTTATGGAAAGATTGATTGTCTAATTGGAACCCATGCTATCTTAAATGATAAAGTGACTTTTAAGAGATTAGGACTAGTAGTAACCGATGAACAACATCGTTTTGGGGTTAATCAAAGAAATATTATTGAAAATAAGGGATTAGGTGTAGATGTTATTTATATGAGTGCTACGCCAATTCCTAGGACTTATGCTTTAGGATTATATGGAGATATGGATGTTTCTATTATTAAGAGTAAACCTAAAGGAAGAAAACCGGTTATTACGAAGATGCTTTTAGATAAAGATATTATGGTGGCTTTAAAGACTAGTTATGATGCTTTAAAAGATGGGCATCAAGTCTATGTAGTAGCACCTTTAGTCGAAGAAAATGAGGAAGAAAAGGGAAATCCTTTAGAAGATGTTAAGAGACTAGAAGATGTTAAGAGATTAGAAGAAAAGTTTAATGTGGCTTTTAAAGGAAAATATAAGACTGGAATACTTTATGGGAAGATGAATAAAGAGACTAAGAATCAAGTGATGAAGGACTTCAAAGAGGGGATTATAAGGATTCTTATTTCGACTACGGTTATTGAAGTCGGGGTTGATGTTAGTAATGCGACTGTAATGATTATTTATGATGCAAATCTTTTTGGCTTGGCGACTTTACATCAGTTAAGAGGTCGTGTCGGTAGAAGTGGTATTCAGAGTTTCTGCTTTCTAGTGAGTAAAGTAGAAGAAGAAAGATTAAGGGTACTAGAGAGTAGTAATGATGGATTCTATATAAGTGAAAAGGATTTTGAAATGCGAGGTAGTGGAGAATTATTTGGTGAGCGACAAAGTGGAGATATGACTTTTAAAATTGGGAATATTAAGACTGATGGTAAGATCTGGTTACAAGCTTATAAGGATGCTACGGAGTATGTAAATAATTTTGATGATGATAAATTATATTTGGATGTTATTAAGAATCTAAGAGGCAATTAGTAAAGTAAATGTCAAGGAGAAAAAAATATAAATTATTTTCTAATTGTGTACTTGACAATTAGGCTAAAAAATCTTATGATGTATATAGCATGATAAAGTCATGCTGAAAAAAACAAAGACTGTGTATTTTACGATATAAAGTGACTTACATAGTCGACCAAAACCCCCTGAAGAGAGCATTTAACCGTGCTCTCATTTTTAATGCCAATTTTATAAGGATTTGCGAGCATATAGAAGAATGAAAATAATTCTTGGGAACAACTTTTATTAAAATTGCATGATTATTGCAGACATTTAAGAGATAAAGTAGTATAATGTAATCATAGAGTTCTATACAATTATAGTATAGAATTTTTTTATAAGGAGGATATAACCATGAATGATATAGTACCAGAGTTTAATGATTCTTTAGTAATTAATTCTTCAGATATAATAGGGGATTATTTGGAATTAGGGATTGATAGTATATTAGAAAATGATAGTTTAAAAGAGATTCCTATTGTTAAAACATTTTTAAGCATTGGAAAAATTACTAAGAATATTAGAGAAAGAAATTTAATAAAGAATCTTGTTATATTTTTAAATGAACTTAATAGCGGAAATATAGATAAAGAAAAACTTAATAAACACAAAGAAGAACTAAGACAAAACCATAAGAAAGCGGAAAAGGAATTGGGAAGAGTCTTAATTATTCTTGAACAAACAATTGATAATATTAAATCATCAATATTAGGCAAATTATACAAAGCTTATGTTAACCAAGAAATAGATTGGAATTTGTTTGTTGAATTTGGTGAAATAACAAATAGATTGTATATAAATGATTTAAATATATTGTTATTAATTTTTAACAATCAATTAAGCGATACATCAAATAGGAATGATTTGTATAGAATAGAAAGATTAAATTCTTTGGGAATTGTTGGTTTAGCGCCTAAAACAATTTTTATTGGGACGAATGCTAGTAGACAAGATAGTTATATAACCCTGAATCAAATTGGTAAAATTTATTCTAATATTATTTTTAGATAGGAGGTTAAATATTGAAAGGATTGAAATTTTCTGAATTATTTGAAGTTGAAAAAGAAATTCTAGAAGAGGAAGGATTTGTTGATATTTCACTTTTATGTGATTTGCCGCTGTTCATAGATCCTTTTCTAATATTTGGTAGTCAAAAAGAAGAATATCAAACATTAAATAATGAAATAAATAAATATTTATTATTTCTAAAAAATAAAGCAATTAATTATGATTTGACTAAAGGATTGTTAAAAAGCTGGTTTACTTTTTCTGAAGTATCAAACAATTGGCTTGGTTACTGTAAATTTGGAAATAAAGGCTCTGGATTGGGGGCAAAATTTGCTAAAAATTTATATTTTAATCTTAAAAACAAATTAAATAATTTTGGCAGTAGTGACATTTTAAAAGTGGACCATATAGAAAAATTATGCTTAATTGATGATAATATTGGATCAGACAATATTAGTGATTTTGTGGTTAATATTATAAAAATGTTTTTTTGGATAAAACACAGGATTTTGCTCAAAAATATTTAAAAAAAGAACAATGCAAAGTGTTTAAAGTGGATAAGGTATACTTTGATTATAAATTAGAAAGATGGATGCCCAAACAATACTATCTTCCATATATCAATGATGAATATATTATTTTAACACCTATAGATATGTTAACAAAAGATTCTTCATGGCTAAATACAAATGATATGTTAGACAGATTTTATTTGATAGTAGAGAAGATACCTAACGAACAGTTAAAATTTGAAATAAATAATTATTTGTCTTCGTTATATAAAAAAGATATGACAAAGGAAGAAAAAAGAAAAAGACAGTTAGATGTTATAAAAGAATTCCCAGTTTTGATAGATTACTATCTTTTGGATAGAGAAGATACTGTTGACGAAGCTTCTGCAAGAGATATAGAAAAGGTTTTATTTATAGATGAAACAGTATCAACAATTGTGCAGGGAATAGCAAGCGTTCTTAAGAAAACACACTTTTATGATTATGATGATTCTTCATATGAAGAGGCAAAAAAGAGAGCCTATTATTTAAAAAGGTGTATCGAAGATAATGATGCTTATAGACTATTCTATGATACAAATGGAAATATCAGATTTACAAAAGAAGAAGATTTGCAATTACTTTTTAAATTGGTATGCTATGGTGTTATTTCTGATGTTAATAGGGAATGTAACAATGGTAGAGGACCTGTAGATTATAAATTTTCCAAGTCTAACTTTGATAAATCATTAATAGAGTTTAAATTGGCTGGCAATTCTAAACTAAAACAAAATTTAAAAAATCAAGTACAAATTTATGAAAAAGCAAACGATACAAAAAAGTCAATAAAGGTTATCTTATATTTTACTGAGAAAGAAAAGGAACGCATTGATAAAATTTTGAAAGAATTGAATCTGATGAATGATGGGTCTATTATCTTGATTGATGCAATTAACAATAAGAAGTCTGCTTCAAATGTTAAATAATTAAAATAACCGAGAAAATTAATCCTCGGTTTTATTTGTAGGAAATATAAGGGTTTTATCAATTTCATGGTTCTCTAAAAATAGAATTAGGTACAATTTAGGTACCATTTTCATTTGAAAAGGATATTTTTAGAGCATTTTTATAGCAATAGAATTAATGGATTGTAAGAAAATAGTGATATAATAAGATGTAGGTGGTAATATGAACCTTAGAGATTTAGGAATAATTTATAATAAAACAGTTGAACATCCTGAAAATGGAGTTGGAACAATCGATAATTTATATGCTATATATAAAGACAATAAAGTATCATTTTGTGTCGAAGTTAAATTTATTAAAAACGATAAAAGCGTTTTTGGATTATTTGGAATAGATTTATTAAAGGGAGAAATTACATCTTTATCATATTATAACTACTTATGGTATTTAAAAAATATCATTAAAATTGATTTTAAAACGGGCTATTTAAATATTTATAAAATGTTGAAAAAAAAGAAATATGATAATTGTCAATTGAATGCTATAAATTGCTTTATAACAATCGATAATGATGAAGATTTAAGAAGCTATGAATCTGATTCATATTGTGAATTATTAGATAATGGAATTAAAGTAAAACCAGACATAGCAATTTTACATACTTCCAGTGGATTGTCAACGTCATATTTTGAAATAAATGAAAAAGATTATAATAAAAAAAATTTTAGTAATATTGATTTATCAACTAAGGTTGAAGTATTTATTAAATATAATAATGATTATTATTCTGAATTTGGAAATATAAAGAAGACTTTAAAACAAGATAAAACAATAGGATTTATAATAGAGCCTGTTGAAACAACATTGTTAAATAATATTATTCCAGGTAATATAAATTTTCAAAATATTACTCCATTAGAAATGGTTAGCATTATAATAAATCAGTCAAAAGTGACTAAGCTTGCCAATGAACTACCTAATAAAAATCTTCAGAAATATAGATATATTACATTTCTTCAAAATGTTGAAATAGATAAGGAAGAGTTAATAATAGGCGAAATGATATTATCAAAAAGATTAGATGATGTAAACTTTTCAAACATGAAATTGCCTAAAAATAATTTTGTTTATGTAACCATATACACTTCTGCAAAAAATATAGCAGATGCAATCAACATTTCACAAAAGAAAATTAAGAACATTTTGAATTTTGTAGAATTAACACAAAAAAATAGTACATTTTTTGAATTGTATGACAAAAAAGAAGAAATTACAAATTGGGATATACATAATTTATTTGTTGATTATAAAGTTAATCCTTCATATTTGATTTATAATGTATTAAATCCAAAGCAAGTTATTTATAATGATTTTTCTGCAATGACTTTAAAGAAAATTGCTAATATATCAAAAGAGGATAATATAATTAAATACTATGAAGAATTAGAGAAAATATTATATCTTCCCAACTCAGTGGTTGATGATTTATATGAATCCATTTATTGGTTAAATAAAGGTTTGGAGTCAATTAATTGTGATTTAAATAGATCTGTTATTTATTTAAATATTGCTTGTGAATATGTAACAAAAGGTGAAAAAGGCGAAAGCTTTATAGATAAGCATCCTGAAATTAAAAAATTTAAAAAGCCACTAAAGAAATATATAAAGGAAAATGTTGTTGACGAAGATATTTATACAGATTTGATAGGAATTGTTATGGGAGCACTGAATGATACAACATTACCTAACCGATTTGAATGTATGTTAAAGCGCTTAGATCTTAAATTTTCCGAAAATGAGATATCAATATATAATAAAATGAGAAAAGCTAGAAATGCTATAGTTCATAAAGAATATAAAATAGAAGTCTTTAAGCATGATATCATTATCTTTTATATTATGCTTTCTAAGATTATTTTTGTAAAGATGGTGAAAGAATCTAATGAAAATATACAAGTTATTAATAGAATATTCTAAATATTTAAAGAATAATAATTCTGAAGTGTCGTTATTATTGAATTTATATGGAAGATTGGAAACAATTAAAAATGATCCTGAATATATAGATTACTTTCAATTATTAAGAAATTACTACTATTATTATTTTTATTCGCCTGTAATTACATATGATGTTATAAACAATATATATTTAAATGGTAAGTTTAACCAATTTATAACAAAAAATAAATGTGAAAAAATATTACAAAATGAGGATATTAAAACATTTGTTGAGCAATCAAAAAAAGTAAATAATATCATAATTAAAAAAATAAGTGAATTTTTTTCACAAGAGTATAAAGATTCAAGTGTTGAAAACTATTATTGTAATTCTATTATGAATGAACTTGGTAAAGCTAACGTTTTACTTCCTATATCAATTATTAACAGTAATTCTAAATGTGTATCTAAATATGCAGAAAATAGAGGAAAAATTCAAAAAGAAGGAATATTTACTTATCCGTATTTAATAACAAAAAAATTTATCGATGAGCAACTTCAAGCCAAAATTGAACTTTCAATTATAAATGCATTTGAAACTATGAATTTAATATATTCGTTAATAATTAAAATACTTTATGACGTAATTTTTGATAAAGTTATTTATTTAAAAAAGAAAGAAGTTAAAATAAATTTAAGCAAAGATAAAAGTAATTTTAAGGTTATTGAGTTTGAAAGTAAGAATTTATCTTTAATTATACATGAGTTAGAAACAATTATTATTGATGAAAATATATATTTTCCTTGTTCGTACACAAAACAACTAATGCCAGAAAATAAAGTCAATTATAAATGCTACGTTTTAAATATCAGTGATAATACTTTCTTTAATTTTAATATTTTAGATTCCATAGAATTAATGTCTTTATTAAAAAAAGCCGATTAAATCGACTTCTTTATTGTCTAAATAAAACCATCGGATAGTCCGAGGGTTCGGTTTAGCTTTAGCGATGAGTCTTTAAAATTAAAACTCCTTTGTTATAATAGATAATGCAATCTGACAAAATGCATTAAAAATAACAAAGGAGGGATGTCCAATGAAGGACATAAATAGTTTATCACACACAAAGTGGAATTGTAAATATCACATAGTATTTGCACCAAAGTACAGAAGAAAAGCATTTTATGGTTCAAACAGATTAGAAATAGGTGCAATTTTGAGAGAATTATGCAGGTGGAAAGAAGTGGCAATAATAGAAGCTGAAGTTTGTCCAGATCATGTTCACATGTTTGTGGAGATACCATCAAAATTAAGTATATCGACATTTATGGAATATTTAAAAGGAAAAAGTAGTGTAATGATATACCAAAGATGGAGCAATTTGAAATATAAATATAGAAATCGTTCGTTTTGATGTCGAGGATATTATGTTGATACAGTCAGAAAAAATGAAGTAGCAATACAGAAATACATAAAAGAACAATTGAGCGAAGATAGACAAGTGGAACAATTAACAATGAATAATATAGACCCGTTTACGGGCAGCCATAAAGCGTCAGATTGTTGTAGTGCTTTTAAGCGTGGGGGTAATAAGAGCCTTATAAGGCGTAAAATGAAAACCACTAGCTTAGCTGGTGGTTGATTTTCCTTTTGGTAATTGTCGTACAGCCATTTTATACCTCCTTATTTGCTATACGTTCGTATCACCTGTGATAATACTAGTATAGCATGATCTTAGTTTTTTGCATAATAAAACCAGGTATGGTTTTTCCATATCTGGTTCGTTTATTCTAAATTATTATTTTTGTGTATATCTACATTTTGGAAAATTACTACATCCTATAAAGGAACCATATTTTCCATTTCGCATTATTAGCTTCCCTCCACACAGTGGACAAATTCCTCCATCGGTTTTAATGTTTGCTATTTTTTGATTGATTTTTGTTTTTGCTAGATATTTTAATCGAGCAAGTATAACTCCAATTATTTCAACAACTAATAAAACGATAAAATAGGGTATTAGTCCTTTTAATAAAGCCCAGCTCAATTCATTCATTTCTTAAATCCTCCTAGTATTTTTTGGTATACTTGCAATTCGGATAATTACTGCATCCTATGAATTTTCCGTATTGTCCAGATCTTGGTACTAATCTTCCTCCGCATTTTGGACATTTATATATATTTCTTTTTAATTCTGGATTTGTTTCCATTAGATATTTATAATCTGATTCTAATTCGTTAGCAAATATAGATTTATTGTTTTCAACTGTTAATAGTAATGTTTGTTTTTTTGATCTTGTTAAAGCTACATAAAAAAGTCTTCTTTCTTCTGCAAATGGATACTCATCTAGTCCGCTGGCTAATAATATTTTTATCAATGGTAAATCATTAATTTTACTAGGAAATCCCATACCATAGTTTTTATTATTTAATATTATGACATAGTCTGCTTGTAATCCTTTTGATTTATGTACAGTTAGAAATTTTATTTTTAGATCTTTTCTCTTATAATATTTAATATCTATAGAATTATATTGTACATTGTATTTTAAAATAAAGTTATTATTATTTTTTAATATATCAATATCAAATGAATATCTCCCTAAAAAATATACAGTGCTATCTTTATCAAATTGTTTAAGTTTTTCTTCTAGAAAATCAATGCTTTTATTTTCTGTATATCCATTTATAAATTTTATTGCAAAATCTTCACTAATTTTTGCGTTGATATTCTTTCTATATTGTTTAGGATTTCTCATTATAAAGTTTCCACTCAATATAGACATCATCGAACTAAATCTATATGTTCGTTCTATAAAACTTTGATATGTATTTCCCCAATAGTTTTCAAAGTTTGTTATTAGATCTATATCACTGCCATTAAATCTATAAATGCTTTGCCAGTCATCACCAACGCAGAATAATTTATAATCTTTTTGTTTTCTCATTGAATCTAGTAGTCTATATCTAGATATAGACATATCTTGATATTCGTCTACTATTACATACTTATAATTATGAATATATTTGTTTGTTGATACTGCCTCAGTAGCCATATTGATCATGTCGTTGAAATCAATCATATTATTCTCGTTTAAACCATTTTGGTAATCTAAATATAGTGGAATAATTAATTCTAGTGTCAATTTGTTAATTGGTGATGATTGTACTTCATTTATATTTTTAACATAATCTATTGAGTAATTATTACTTTTGATTATGCTGATTATTGTAGAAAAAACATTGCACATTTCATTTAATAGTCCGCTATTATTTTTATTAATAATTTCCCATAATTCTTTTTCGGATTTTGGGTCTATTTTAACATTATATTTTCTAAGTTTATTTTCTAAATTAGTAATTAATTTGCCTTGCTTATTTTCATAATAAAATGTTTCAATCATTGTTGTATTGTTATCTTTATGTATTTTTCTTTTCCATTTAATTGATTCATTATAAGCATCACTAGCAGATAAGCCATTTTTATCTTTGAAATATGGAGCTACTTTGTTATTCTCATCAATTCCAAAGTATTCAATATAAATATCATATTCTGGAAGATAAAAATCGGGATAATATTGTTGATATTCTTTATTTATTGTTTCATATTCATATTCAATATTATTGCTAAATAGATAATTTGCTATTTCAAGTTCGCCATAACTTTTAACAATCTCACCTTTTAGCGTGGTTGGTTTATTGGTTTCTAGATATGTTGCATATTCTTTTTCATTTTTAAAATCAAATTCATCTTTAGCATTAAACCTTGCAGTACTCATGAAATAAATTAATTTATTCAAATAAGTATTGTCTTCAATGTAATTATTAATTAATTTTTTTATAACTTGATATAAATCTTTATCAAATATTTTATAGTTTTTCTCATAACTTTTTTTAATAATCTCTAAACCAAGTTTATGAAAAGTCATAACATCTAGGTCGATATTTGTTTCATATTTTACTCTTTCTTTCATTTCTGATGCTGAAGCATTTGTGAAGGAGAGTAGGAGAATATCTTCTGGTTTGCATTGCCCAGTTAATAATAAATATTTTACTTTTCCAACAATTGTAGTAGTTTTACCAGAACCTGCACCGGCTATAATTAATTGATTTCTATTTTTTCTAACGATAGCATCAATTTGCTGATCATCAAGTTCTTTATCTTCAACAAGTCCGCATATATTATGAAATTCTTTTTTTGATTCATTAAAAATCATATTATTATGTTCATCTATTTTATATTTAGTATTTGAAATTAAAAGTGATAGTTCTTCATATAAATTTTTATATTTTATATAGTTAAAAACATCTAAAATATATTTTAACTTAAACATAATTTTAGATGGTAATATTTTATTTGTAACATTGTATACATCATCATATTCTAAAAATTCATTATTATTGAATATTTGATCATATTTATGTTTTATTTCTGTTAATTTATTTATTTCATTTAAGAAAAAACTATCCCTCATAACTAACACCCATATTTATTATATCATTTATTTTGATAAATTAAGTATTCTTTCAAGCTTATCTATATCAATTTTTAATACATCTATAACTGCTTGCATAGGTAAGTTATTACCTGTGATATAATACCTTTCGTTTAATAACTTATCTTTAATATCTTTTTTAACTTCAAGTGCTTTATTTCTACCACAACCTAATAATTTCATTAGATCTGTTATAGAACACCATTGTTTAGATATCAATTTTAAAGCTTCTTCTGCACTCATTTTATTTACCTCCTGTTATTTCATCAATCATTCTTTACATTTCAGCTTGTTCTTCTGGTGAAGCTTTTGAATCTTTTATTTTTTTGCCATTCCAATATCCATCGCCATAGAGTGGTGGTTCTTTATTAACTTCTAAATCATTTATTTTTAATATATGTATATAGTTTTATCTATGACCATTTTTATCTATGTAACATTTAGGTATTCCTTCTACATAAACATCTTTACCAACTCTTAATTCAATCTTGTAAGTATACTAAATATACATTCTTGCACTAAAAAAGGATAGGTTAGTCCTATCCACAGACTGCTGACAAATAAGTAAAAATTCTACCTATTTGTCAGCAGTCTGAAAGAAGATGTGAATTCATCTTCTCCGATATTTTTTCTTATTATACTTATTTTACCATATTGAAATTCAAAATGGAAGTGCATTTACCTGGTGAATTTCAGGTGCTTTTCAGACCTTTTTCAGATGATTTTCAGTCTTTTTTTTGTTCTTTTTTTGTCTTTTTCGTTCTTTTTTGTTCGCAAGGCCTTATTTTATAAGGATTTGTACTTTTTTATCGAAACTGTCGTTTTTAGCTCCATATGAAAATTTTTAGTTTTATTTCATATAATACAATTTTAACATGATGGTGGTGTACCTTTCAATTGTCCTTTTCCGTCTTTTTTGTGTACTTTTAATTAAATTAATCTTATTTATTACAGTTTATCACTCTAAAATATTATTACAAGTGGTGAATTATATAGGTGGATAGAGGTTGGATTTTTAAGATTTTCCCTTTAGATCTGTTAGAAAATTAAAAAAACTGATATACTGTTAATAGGTGATTAATAATGATTACAGTTGTAGCAGCTTTAATTGAAAAAGAAGGTAAATATTTAATTGCTAGAAGATCTACAGGTTCAGAAGATGTAATGGGTAAATGGGAATTTCCTGGTGGAAAAGTAGAAAATGATGAATCTGAAGAACATGCAATTGTAAGAGAAATAAAAGAAGAATTTGAAATGGATATAAAAACTATTAAATTTTTAGTTAATAATGTTTGTGAATATCCATCTAAAACAATAGATTTAAGATTATATGAATGTAAACATATATCTGGTGAATTTAATCTACATGATCATTCTGAATATAGGTTTGTTGATAAAGCAGATATAATTAATTTTGATTTATGTCCGGCTGATATTCCATTAGCTGAGTTTGTAAAGGAGAATATGTAGTATGAAGGATGAGTTTTTATCTAATGTTAATACAGCATTTTTAAATAAAATTAAAAGTAATCTTAAAAAATGTAAATCATTTAGTTTTTCAGTAAGTTTCATTAAAAAGGCCGGGTTAGTACTTTTAGAAAGAGAAATTGAAGAGGCATTAGATGGAGGTGCTAAAGGAAGAATTATTACATCAACTTATCAGAACTTTACTGACATTGGTTCTTTAGAACAATTCTATGCTTGGCAAAAAGAATATGATAATTTTGAATGCCATTTAGATTATGAATGTTTTGGTGATAATGGTTTTCATACTAAAGGATATTTATTTGAATATGATGATTCAATTGAATTTATTGTAGGATCATCTAATATAACAAGATTTGCCTTATTAAAAAATTTTGAATGGAATGTATCATTAATATCTAAAAATAATTTAGATTCTTATAATGATGCATTGATTGAATTTGAATTAATATGGGATAAGACATTAGAACTTGATAATAAGTTAATTGAAAAATACAGATTACAATTAGATTATGCTATTGAAAAATGGGATATGGATTATGTTAATGCAATGGATGTTAAGATTAATCCTAATTCAATGCAAAGAAAAGCATTAAGAGAGTTAAGAAGATATAGAGATACTGGAGTAAAAAAAGCATTAATCATTAGTGCTACAGGTTCTGGTAAAACTTATCTAGCTGCTTTTGATGCTCGTAATTTTGGTGCTAAAAGATTATTATATATTGTTCATAGAGAATCAATACTTAAAGATGCTAAAGAATCATTTATAAAAGTATTTGGTGCAGAAAGAACTTATGGATTTTATACAGGTAATGAAAATTCATTAGAAGCTGATTTTATATTTGCAACAAGTAATATGTTAGGAAGACATTTGGATTCATTTAAGAAAGATGAATTTGATTATATTATCTATGATGAAGTTCATCACGTCGTTGCAGAAACTGGAAAGAAAATATTTAAGTATTTTGAACCTGAATTTATTTTGGGCTTAACTGCAACTCCAGAGAGAATGGATAATCAAGATATATTTACTTTATTTGATCAAAATGTTCCTTTTGAATTAAGACTTAGAGATGCTATCAACAATGATTTAGTTGTTCCGTTCCATTATTATGGAATTAGAGATCAACTTGTTGATTATGGTTCTAAAGATAAAATGACTATTGCTAAAAATATAGCAGAACAAAATAATATTGAATTTATTAAGAGTCAAATCGAAAAATATCGTAAGCCAGGTGAGAAGTTAAAATGTATAGCTTTCTGTACTAATATCCAAAGTTGTAGATTAATGGCAGAAGAGTTATATGAAGAAGGATATCATACAATACCATTAACTGGCATAAATGACACTGGTGTTAGAATTAAAGCATTTAAAGATCTTCAAGATGAAAATAATTTGTTAGAAATTATTTGTACTGTTGATATATTAAATGAAGGTGTAGATATTCCACAAGTTAATATGGTTTTATTCTTAAGACCAACAGAATCACAAACTGTATTTATTCAACAATTAGGACGTGGGTTGAGAAAATATCCTGGTAAAGATTATGTTACCGTATTAGACTTTATTGGAAATAACTACGATAGAGCAGTTCAAATAGCGATGGCTTTAGGTACATTAGGTAAGACAACTTATATGGAAAAAGCTTATTTAAAAGAAATGATTAGAACTAACTTTGAATCATTGGATATTCCAGAGGTTAAAATCGAAATTGATGATTTATCTAAAGAAGAAATTATTAATTTTATTGATAAAACTAATTTCAACTCTAGAGTTTTCTTAGAAAAAGATTATAAGAATTTTAAATCATATATTAATAATGGATCATATCCAACGCATATGGATTTCTTAAATTCAGATGTATCTCCAGATTTAATTAGAATTATTAAATCAACATTTAGTGGTTCTAAGAATAAATCTTACTATAATTTCTTAAAGAAGATTGATGAAGATACAATTCCTATGTTTGATGATAAACAAATAGCATTTATAAACAATATGGAAGATTTATTACCATTAGCTAGATTGGATGAATATTTAATAATCGAACAAGTTATAAAAGAACATACAATTGATTTAAAAAGAATTGAAGGTATTAATGAACACATAACAGATAAAACATTAGAGAATGCTTATAACAATTTAAAATCTTTAGGTTTAGTTGAAAATAATGAAATTGATTTAACTAACATTGAAGATGGAGAATTTAAAGATTATTTATTAGATACTTTAAATTATGGTATTGTCAGATACAATCGTGAATTTGGTGAATATACTGGATTATTTAAACTTTATAGAAATTATTATAAGGAACAAGCATCTAGAATCATGTTAAAGAATGGTATTCTTCAAAAAGGTACTTACTATGAAGATGATATAGCATATATATTTGCAGGTATTAAAAAAGGCGAGGAAGGAAGATTAAATTACAAAGATAAATTTATTAATAATAAAATATTTCAATGGGAGAGTATAGCAAATGTATCTGAAAGTGAAAAAGAACATTTAAGAAATTCTAAAAAAGTTCATCTATTTATTAGAAAAATGGAAAGTGAAGATACAGTTACTTTACCATATACATATTTTGGTTTAGGAACATTCACAAATGAAAGAGATTCGTACACTGAAGAAAATGGCAAAAAACATCCAACATTACTATATGATATTGTATTGGATGATGAAGTTCCAGAAGATTATCGTATTGATTTTGAAATACCAAATAGAGATTAGAAAAACTAATTTCTATTTTTTAGATCCAATTGTCTAGATCTAAATATACGATCTTGATAAATTGTGCTTTATGTGATAATATGTATATGTGAGGAGGGGAATATGGATACTAAAGTATTACTTGATAGCATTGAAGAAGCTAAAATTTTAGGTATATTTAAGAATGTTTGTAATGATTATTCAAATTCTGTTGAAAAAAATAAATTGCGAAATATATTAGCTGTATCACCTGATAAGTATAATACAATAAAGCAAATAATGATTAGAAAATATTCAGTAGATATGAATGATCAACAAATAGAAAGAATGTTGGAGTTAATACGAGCATTTTTAAAAAAATCTGATTATAGAAAAAATATTCCTGTTGAACTTCGTGAGAAACTATTATCAAATCAAGAATATAAATGTTCCTTTTGTGGAAAAAATATTGATATTAGTTCCCACGCTGATCATATTGTTCCTTTTAAATATGTAGGTGATGAATTGGACGATAACCTACAAATGTTGTGTGGTACATGCAATGAGAAAAAAAGTGATAGTATAGACTATCAAATTAGATATTTATTAAAATTAGTTTAGGAGATGAAAAAATGAAAAAAATATATTTAATTGAGGTTAATCAAAATAATGAAAAGAGTTATATTGGATCCGCTTCAGCAAGAGATCTTGTTAGATTAGCAACAAAGCAAGAGTTAAATGAACCACAAGAAGCTCAAAGACCAATAGAAGCTAAAAGATTGGATGAGATATCAGAATATGTTATGAATGGCGGCATGATTGCAACATCGATTGTTATTGGAACATGCGATGATAGACTATCTATTCATAAAGCTGAAGATATTGCGTCAAATGATTTATATTATATTGAATTTCCAGAAACGGAAACTGAATTTAAAAAATTTGAAAATTGCTTTGATATAATGGACGGTCAACATAGATTATTTTCTTTCTTAGAGGATAAAATAAAAATAGATGATACTGTTGATTATGAATTAACTTTTAACATGTATATAACTCCAACATTAAGAACTAGAAGATTAATATTTAAAAATACCAATGAAGAACAAAAACAAGTTGCGTCAAATTTACTATTGTGGTTTAGAAAACAATTAAATATGCTTTCAGACAAAGAAAAAGCATATCATCCTGTTGTTGAATTATTAAATACTGAAGTTAGTTCGCCTTTAAAAGGCAAAATAATAATGGGCGCTGAAAAAATAACTGGCGGTTTTAAAGCTGAACAAATTATTAATATATTATCAAAAAATAAAATTAAGACTTTGTCAGGGCAAGAATTGACAGATGAAAATTTATTTAAGTTATTAAGTGAATATTTATGTGGTTGGGAAGATGCTGTTGGTGTTAAAATTGCGGATAGAGACAAAAATGTTGCGCCATTTTCTAAAATAGCTGGTTTCAGATTTATGATATTAATGCTACCTACATTCTTTGATAAAGCAGTAAACGATAAAGAAAGGTTTACAAGAAAATATATATCTGATACTGTAAAGAAAATGGTTGGTAGTCAAGGATATGAACCATATCAATTATTTGATTCTAATGGAGAGTATATCAAGAGTTTAGGAATGAATCCATTTGGTGGAGAAACTCCAACAACTGTTTTAGCAGAGGAATGGTCAAGCAATTTAAAAACTCAATCTTCTGATAATTTTGATCCTTTAGCATGATAATTATTTAAGATTACATATAAATAATATGGTAGGTGATAAAAATGCGTGAATTAACTGAAAAGGTAGTTGAATTTACTAGAGAAAGGGATTGGAATCAATTCCACTCTCCAGAAAATTTAGCTAAGAGTATTTCAATTGAAGCAGGTGAATTACTTGAATGCTTCCAATGGAATAATGAATATAATTTAGATGAAGTAACAGAAGAATTAGCAGATGTTATTAATTATTGCTTGTTAATGGCTGATAAATTAGGTGTAGATCCTAAACAAATAGTTTTAGATAAAATGGAAAAGACAGCTAAGAAATATCCAGTAGAAAAAGCTAAAGGAAAAAGCACAAAATATAATAAATTGTAGGGGATTCTATGTTATACACTAATGGTAAAAAAGCAAATAGATTACAAAATTGTATGTACGCATTTTATTTTGAGTGTAAGCATATAAAAGAGGCAATCGAACAATATGAATTTCTCTTAAACTCTGATGATGAAGATCTAAATATTATCATGGATAAATATTCTAAATTATTTTTTTCATCAATAGAAAGCATGAGGTATAGAATAATTATAGGTTTGGGGACTATAATTGATGGTGATAAAAAAGCTTTGTCATTTAGAAAAATAATTAATATGGCCGAACAAGAAGGAAATATAAAAATAAATAAAATTGTAAAAAAAGCAAGAAAAGAAATTACAATTTTTGAAGAACTAATTAATCATATAAAACTATTACGAGATAAGATGTTTGCACATATTGATATTGATTACTCTTTAGAAGATGAGGAAAAATTTGATATTGACTTTGATTTTTTAAATGAACAAATTAATAAGGCAAAAGAAGTATTGAAATATGTGATGGAAGTATGTGTATCAATTAGTAAAGAATATGATAATGATAGCATTCATTTATCTATTAATTGGATGTTTGATAAGTAGGAGATGTGTTATGTTAGTATACGAAGGTGTAAAATCAAGTTTCATTAATGATGTAGATTTAAATTTGATTACTGATAAAATTTTGAATAGATTTAAAGAAGTTTTTCATAGGAGTACTGGTGAATCTGAGGTTAATTCTTGGCGTGAATCAATGCTAAGAATGAGAGGTGTATTAGCTGATAATGAAATACCAAATAATGCAGGAGTTGCTATTGAGTTTAATATTCCACATACTTCTAATAGAATAGATTTTCTTTTGTCTGGATATGATAAGAATAAAAATAATTCAATTATTATTATAGAATTAAAACAATGGACTCATGTAGATGCAGTTCCAGGCAAAGATGGTGTTGTATCTACTGTTACTGGAAGAGCATTAAGAGAAGTAACACATCCTTCTTATCAAGCTTGGAGCTATGCTAGTTTAATTGATAATTATAATCAAGAAGTTTATGATAGAAATGTTGGATTACACCCATGTGCATTTTTACATAATTATGATTTAACAGACAGTGATCCTATTAATAGTGAACAATATAAAGATTATATTAATGCTGCACCAATGTTTGGAGCAAAAGATTTTGAAAAACTTAGAGAATTTATCAAAAAATATGTTACCGAAGGAGATAATAAAGAAGGATTATATATTATTGAAAATGGTAAAATTAAACCTTCAAAAATGTTACAAGATTCTTTTTCTTCTGTTTTAAAAGGTAATAAAGAATTTGTATTAATTGATGATCAAAAAGTTATATTTGAGGAAGCATTGAGAATTGGAATTAATGCACATCTCCATAACAAAAAAAGTGTATTAATTGTTGAAGGAGGTCCAGGTACTGGTAAGTCTGTACTAGCAATTAATTTATTAAAACAGTTTTTAAATAGAAGTTTAAATAGTTTCTATGTTACAAAAAATAGTGCACCTAGAGAAGTGTTTAAAGCTAAATTAAAAATTGATAAAATGAGTGGATTAAATAACCTATTTAAAAGATCAGGAAGCTTTTATGATTGTGAACCAAATTCATTCGATGTTCTAATTGTAGATGAGGCGCATAGATTAAATAAAAAATCCGGATTATTTTCAAACTTAGGTGAAAATCAAATTAAAGAAATAATTAATTCTAGTATGTTCTCTATATTTTTTATAGATGAAAATCAAAGAGTAACTTTAAAAGATAATGGCTCTATTGATGAAATTAAAAAATATGCAAGATACTATAATGCTGGAATACATAAAATGGAATTGAAGAGTCAATTTAGATGTGATGGATCTGATGGATATTTAGCTTGGCTTGATAATGTTTTAGAAATAAGAGAAACTGCTAATTTTGATTTAGATAGCAAATATGATTTTAAAGTATTTGATGATCCAAACGAATTAAGAAAGGCAATAGAGGAAAAAAATAGAATTAATAATAAATCAAGACTTGTTGCTGGATATTGCTGGAATTGGATTAGTGAAGGTAAAAATAAATCTGATGTATATGATATTACTATACCAGAATATAATTTTGGAATGAGTTGGAATCTTGGTAATTCTAGCACATGGGCTATTGATAAAGAATCGGTAAACGAAATTGGTTGTATTCATACATGTCAAGGTTTAGAATTTGATTATGTTGGTGTAATAATAGGTGATGATTTAAGATATGAGAATGATCATATTGTTACCGATTACACAAAAAGAGCTAAAACAGATCAGTCTATTAAAGGTATAAATAAAATAGCTAAGGAAGAAGGAGTAGAAAAAGCTCAGAAAATAGCAGGCATCATTATAAAAAATACTTATAGAACTTTGATGACTAGAGGTATGAAGGGGTGTTATGTTTATTGCACTAATAAAGAATTGTCTAGCTATTTAAAGAAAAATATTTAAAAAGAATCAACTGGCTACTTATAATCAATAGTTGATTTTTTTATATAAGGGACAAATAATATCTTATAAATAAAGGGTAAAATAATATAAATGTTGATATTTTCAACATAACTTTGTATAATATAAATGTATTGGGAAAGATAGGCGTTATGTATGGATAAGATAGATTATCAAAAAATGGGAGAAAGACTAAGAAAAATTAGAAAGTGTATGGGATTAACACAAGAACAAGTTGCAGATAATTTAAATGTAGGTAGAGATGCAATATTAAGAATTGAGAAGGGTAATCGAAAAATAGGCTTACAGGAATTAAGCAATTTATCAAAGCTGTATCATATAAGTATAAATGAATTAATTGCTGAAGATTGTCCAATAGATAGTTATGATATTGTCTTTATAAGAGGTTTTAATGGTCTAAGTGAAAAGGATAAAAAAGAAATAATCAGTCTAATTGAACATAAAAATAATTGAAAGTTAAAAAATAACCTTATATAGAACAAAGGATAATATTTGGAATTTTTGATTAGTTATTAAAACGAGAACGAAAAGTAAAAAATAATAAAGAAATTTTTATAAAAAAGAAAAAGTGTTGAAAAAGCTTGTAAGTTAGGAAGAGTTGTGCTATAGTAGCAATTCAAAAGAGGTTGATTTAGATGAAAAAGAAAGTTTTAGTGTTGATGCTGGCGATATTACTACTTAGTGGCTGTAATAAGTTTAAAGGAACTTGGTGCCGTAGTACAGAAGTATTCGGGGCCATTATTGTCACTAAGAGTGAGGCAACAGACAAACAAATAAGTAATATAGAGAGTAAAATCAAAGAATTTGGTAATTATAAATCATATGATGTAATTGATTCTTTAGAAAAGGGTAATACTTCAATAACTATTTATTTTAGTGATAATAGCAAAGCAACTGAGCTTGTGGAAATGGCTAAGTCATTAGCAGGAGTAGAAAAAGTTGAAAAGAAGAGTTTTATTGTTACTAGTGAAAAGTTAGAAGTTAAAGGCAAGAAAGAATTTATCTATAGTACTAATTTGGATAATGTTGATGCCTTAGTTGAAAAAGGTAATTATATATTGAATGAAGATGGAACTTTAAGTATTACGAATAATAGAACTTTTTACTTAAAAGATAAGTTTGTTTGTACTGATAGTGATTGTACAAACATTCTAAGTAAAAAGAGTAAAACTAATACTTGTAAGTAATTGTTAGAGGGAGATTTTGGATATGGAAAATAATAATTTTACGAAAGATTTTGTGAGTATGATTAACATTGGAAAGAGAATTGAAGAGGGTTATGTTAAAAGATTTGGAAACTTTTTAAATGTAATTAATGGTGAATTAAATATAGCTGCTTTAGATGGCATTAATAGACTAGGCAGTGATTTAAAAAGTGCCAGCGTAAGTATGGATACTAATTATCGTTTATATTTGCGTAATGGGAGTATTTATATTCGCTTTGATTTACCAGAGATGATTGATTATCATATGAAACGTTTTGATTCTGGAGAAATGATAAGAACTGAAATATTAAATAAGACAAACACTATAGTTATTTCAGCTGATAATTTTAAAAATTTATTGGATTCTTTAGAATTTACTTATTTGATTGACCAGTCAAAAGAGACTTTAACGGCTTTTAAAGAGGGTAAGGTTAAAAATTTAACTGGAACAATGGTTATTGCTAAAGATTATCCTGAATTAGTTAAAGAATTGTATGCTCCTGAGTTAAGACAAAAATTGGCTATTTATAAATCCTTAAGCAAAAAAAATTAGTAGAAGGTATTGACTTTCAAAGAAAATAGCCATAAAATTAATTTAACAATTTTGATTAGGACAAGATTATTTAAATTACTTTTTAAAGAGAGTTTATCACTGGTGGAAGATAGATAAAAGAATTAAGTAGTTACTACCTATGAATTGGCTAGCAAAACTAGTCCGGTTAAGACCGTTATAAAAATTAAGTAAAATTAAGGATGGTACCGCATTAATTGCTCCTTTGAGGGGTCATTAGTGCGTTTTTTTATTTAGGAGGTTTTAGGTAAGAACTGATGAAGACACAGATGACTAAAGATGATTATGAAAAATTAGTAAGAATTAAAAAACGGGAACTTTTTGAAGTTAACTATCAAATTACGATAGCCGAATCTAATGATAAGAAAAATTTGTTAATGCAAAAGAAGGAAATAGTAAAAAAAGAGTTAGTCATGGCAATGACTAATTTGGAGCTTTATGGCTCTTATAATAAGATAGATGAAAAAGGAAGAGGTAAATAAAATGATAAATATTAAAGAAGATAAAAATTTAAGTGTACTTAATCACTCATGTGCTCACTTAATGGCTCAAGCTGTTAAACACTTATATCCCAATGCTAAATTTTGGGTAGGACCTGTAGTAGAAGAGGGATTTTATTATGATATGGATCTTGGAGATATAGTTTTAACTGATGAAGATATTGAAAAGATTTCTAAAGAAATGAAAAAAATTGCTAAAGATGGTAAGAAAATTATTAGACATGAAATTAGTAAACAAGAAGCTTTAGAAATGTTTAAAGATGATCCATATAAAATAGATTTAATTGAAAATATGCCTGAAGATGAAGTTATTACTTGCTACAGTCAAGGTGATTTTACCGACCTTTGTCGTGGTCCACATGTTGATAATGTTAAGATGCTTAAGAATTTTAAGCTTTTAAAGTTTAGTGGGGCTTATTATAAAGGAGATTCTAAAAATAAAGTATTACAAAGAATTTATGGTGTATGTTTTGATACTCCGGAGGCTTTAGAACAGCACCTTGCTGAACTAGAAGATGCTAAAGCTAGAGATCATAGAAAACTTGGTAAAGACTTAGGAATTTTCATGTTTAGTGATTTAGTCGGTAAAGGACTTCCGATGTGGTTACCAAATGGGTTTATTGTTCGTAGAGCTTTAGTGGATTACATTATGGATAAAGAGATTTCTTTAGGATATCAACATGTTATGACGCCATCTCTTGGTAATGTTGAACTTTATAAGACTTCTGGACACTGGGACCATTATAAAGATGATATGTTTCCTAAGATGGAACTTGATGATGAGGCTTATGTTTTAAGACCAATGAATTGTCCTCATCATATGATGATGTTTAAGAATAGATTACATTCTTATCGGGATTTACCAATTAGGATTGCCGAGATTGCTAATGACTTTAGATATGAAGCTAGTGGGGCCGTATGTGGTATTGAAAGAACTAGAGCCTTTACCCAAAATGATTCCCATATTTTCTGTCGTCCGGATCAAATTGAATCTGAAGTTAAAGGAGTAATTGATTTAATCTTAGATGTTTATAAAGATTTTGGTTTTAAAGATTTTAAATTCAGATTATCCCTAAGAGATACAAAGAATGTTGATAAGTATTTTGGAAATGATGAATTATGGGAAAAGAGTGAGAATGCCTTAAGAACTATTTTAAAAAATACGGGACATGAGTATTATGAGGCGGAAGGTGAAGCAGCCTTCTATGGACCAAAGATTGATGTTCAAGTAAGAAGTGCGATTGGGCATGATGAAACTTTATCAACGGTTCAATTAGATTATCAATTACCAGAAAGATTTGAACTAGAATATATTAATGAAGATAATGAAAAAGTAAGACCTGTTGTTATTCATAGAGCTATTTTAGGTTCTTTAGATAGATTTATTGCCTTTTTACTTGAAGAGACTAAGGGATATCTACCATTATGGCTTGCTCCTCATCAAGTAAATATTATTCCTGTTAATAATAATTATCATTTAGAATATGCTAAAGAAGTAGAAAATTCATTAAGAAAGAATGGTATTAGAGTTAGTCTTGATGATCGAGAAGAAAAAGTGGGATATAAGATGAGAGAAGCTATTATGAGTAAAAATCCTTATATTCTAGTGCTTGGAGATAATGAGACTAAGGATAGAACAGTAACTTATAGAACTAGTCAAAGTGAAGAGAAAGTTACTATTACTTTAGATGATTTTGTAAGTAAAGTTAAAGAAGAAATAGAAAATAAGACTAGATAGTTAGAAGAGAATGATTCTTTAAGAGAATTGAATTAGTCAACAAAAAGTAGACACTAAAAAAGAATTTTTAGAACCCTAGTTCA
>ENA-OROK01001330-OROK01001330.1-human-gut-metagenome-genome-assembly--contig:-NODE-1330-length-24385-cov-7.224620_pt1 | contig 24385 bp, 29 predicted proteins | sample MGYA00242127_ERZ509046 | MGnify/ENA primary metagenome ERZ509046 (study PRJEB26280, sample SAMEA2338728) | human gut metagenome | biome: human gut; feature: human-associated habitat; material: faeces... | reverse complement strand
CTTCCTATCAGCTTCCGATTGGGGAGTTTTTCCCGTTCCTCCACTTTCTCCCCATCCTGCTTGCTTCTCTCAACCTTCCCGTTGGAGTAAATTCTCTATTTTGGAAAAATTCACCCAATTCACGCATATACTTTCTCAGGACATAGTATAAATTTCCAAAAAATCCATAAACTATATGCATATCTGCACGAACCAACTAACCCAAGAAAGGACAAACCAACATGAAATTCAAAACCAACGCCATCCGTTTTCTCTTCATCTCCATCCTCGGAGTGCTGCTGCATTTCACCTATGAATGGTCGGACGACAACCGCATTGTCGGGCTGTTCTCGGCGGTCAACGAATCCACGTGGGAGCATCTGAAGCTGCTCTTCTTCCCGATGCTTCTGCTCACGCTGGTCGAGCTGTTCTTCTTCCATGAAAAAATGCCAGCCAATTACCTCTGGGCGCGTACCCTCGGAATCTTGTCCGGCATGATTTTTATTGTCGCAGTTTTCTATACACTGAATGGTATCCTCGGAACAAACTACGACTGGATCAATATTGCACTATATTTTGCAGGCGTTATCTTCGCCCTCTTCGTGGAAAATGATGTCTACCGAAATGGGAAGGCAGAAAAGCTCATCCTTTCTTCCGCGATTTTGCTCCTCTTAACCGCGGCATTTTTCACCTTTACGGAATATCCGCCACAGCTCGGCATCTTCCAGTAAATAATTTTTCTATCTCAATTGTTTTATTTGTCCATCCTCCATTTCATACACATGATCACATAATGCTTCAATATCTTCCCGGTTATGGCTTGCCAAAAGAATTGTCTTTCCTTTCTGCTTTTCTTTGCAGAAAATTTGACGCATCTCTTCTACCCCCTGTCGATCCAAACCATTCATAGGCTCATCCAATATCAAAACAGCAGGGTCTTCCATAATTGCCTGCGCAATTGCCAGACGTTGCTTCATTCCTAAAGAAAAGTTTTTTACCTTCTTTTTGGATTCCGGATCAAGTCCTACCATCCTCATTATTTCATGCAACAATTCCATGTTCTTTTTATTTCGAATTTCAAACAAATATTTTAAATTATTAATCCCACTTTCACTTTCCAGAAACGCCGGATTTTCAATAATTATCCCTGCATTTTTTATTAGTTCGCCACCAGATTTATATCTTTTTCCATCAATCAAAATCTCTCCGCTATCTTCAAATAATAATCCACATATACATTTAAACAGTACTGTTTTTCCTGATCCATTATGCCCTATAATTCCTGTAATTTCACCATTTGGGCAAACAAGCGAAACATCATTCAATACCTTTTGTTCACCAAAACTTTTTTCCAGATTCTTTACCTCGATCATTATCAAACCTCCATGCCTACGTTTCATTGATCCAATCAAATTCAGTATGCCTGATTCTTCTATATGCCGCAAAAAACGATAAACACATTATGCAGATTATCAAAATCACATATACATATTGTTTCGGATACTGCCAATCCATAAATATTGTTTCTCCGTATACTGATATTCGATACCATGTAAATATCGAAAGAAATGGCAGCCAGCGTTGGGTAAAAAACAGGCCTTCCGATATCCCTAACAAAGACAGCATCAAAACCACTACGATTGACACTGTACGATTGAACCAGATACTTATTGCAAACATCACACATCCTACCATGACCGAAACCAGCCATACCATCAAGAAACAGGTTTCCATTGCCGTGATCGGCTTATAATTCATCAAAATACTCGGTGATACCAGATTCATCAGATTATAGGAATACAAATTGGTTGAATATGCCATTGTATGTATTACTTTTCCCCATTCCATTGTAAAGTTGATTTTGGGAACAAATACAAGTACGCATACAGCAAACGAAATAATTGTAAACATAAACATGGATAGTATCATGGATAGCATTTTCTCCATAAACCACTTTTTTCGTCCCATTCTTGAAATGTAATATAATTCATTCGCATTAAAATAAGGAATATCCGATAACAGATAACATATAATAATTCCGTAAAATGCCGCAAAAAATGTATTACTAAATATATGAGGAACAATCCAGATGCTTACTTTTTCATTCACATCCCCAATTAATTGATCCATTCCCGACGTGACTGCTAACACTAATCCGACTACCATCATTACAGCACTTATGAATCGAAAGGAACGCATTTTTTTAATGCTGTCATAAGCAGCTGTTTTTATTATTTTTTGAACATTCGCCATTCACTTTCTCCTTCCATTCTTATAATTAATACAATAACTGACAATGAATATGTAACAACATATTTGGAAGAAAAATGTTGATGGTTGCTGTCCTGAAAGTGTCATTTCCAACTGATTCACCCCTAATGCCTTCCACGAAATGACTGCACCTCTTTGCCATCCAAGTAATCTTTGCATTAAAATATCCTGTACATACACACATAATAGCGGAAATGTATATGCCGCGATTTTATTGTTCACAAACTCTGACACAAACAACCCAAGCAATGACATAAAGCCTGCCAGTACTGACATATGGAAGATACAAACTGCAAAATACAGACCTGTTCTTCCTTCTTTTAAGTACTGCATATATGCGCGCTCCAAATCCAGTATTTCAAACCACTGTGTTTCATCCGGCATCCCCAATCGGATATAGTTTATTTGTAACGTAATCAAAAAGCCTAATATAAATGTGATCTGTGTCGAAATGAATACAACTAACATCTTCGAAATAATATAATATTCCCGATGATTACTGCGCAGTTCCATTTGAATCCGAAATTTATGACAGTTGTCATCTATATAACTACCAACATATGGTACCGATGCTATCCCCATTGCGATAAACAACAACTGCATCGTATTTACATGATTCATCCACGAAACAACATCCGCTGGCTCATCTTTGTTATAAAGAAGCAGTACACTAATTATAATCACACATATTGGGAATCTCCAATTTCCAAATGCTCGTCGCACATCTATTTTCAAATACCTCAATAGCATAATTTTCCCTCTCATTTATTGCACTATAATTTTTCCTGTTATTGCATTCACACGTAATTCATATTGATACTCCGAATCATTCAATGGTTTTTCATTTATTTGGAACGCCCATACAGGAATCAGTGTTTTTCCATCTTTCATATGGTCTACTATCAGTTCTGCCGAAATCACTTCCCGATCCGCTCCATCCACAATACCTTCAAAATATTCAATCACAGATTGCATAACTGCATCAAAGTTCAATAAAGATTCACTTTCATTCATTGATGTATAATCATACAAGTTTTGTATATAGCAAAAGATAATTCCTTTTTTATTATACATAACTGTGATTTGTGCATTTAAATCCTGTGCACTTTCCTGCCAAAAGGAATTACCCTGAAAATCACGAAGCCCAGAATACACATGATGAAAATAGAACAAATAGGTATCATTTTCTTCCGACCAATCCGTCTTATACTCCTCTTCCTGCTGATTTCCATCCATATCTATATGTTCTTCCTGTTGCTGCAAAATTTCATGATCCAAATAATACGTTTCACATGTAAAATCTTTTTTTAAATCTATGCCACACGAATCCATGATTTCATATATTTCCTGCTTTGCAGCTTCTTCAGAAGCAAACGTAAATTCTTTCGAATCCGTATATTCTGACAAATTATAATCTGAATAAAACCTGTCCGTTTTCAAACATGCATTCAATTCCAGATATTCCAAATCCGTATAGGTACAGGAATCCAATCCCCATGTAAAAAAAGATTCACTGACGCCATCCGACACCGCATTACTTGATATCATTTGTGCCTCCGCATCCAATGTATTGCTACCATCATCCGGCATAAACACTCTGCCTACTTTTTCATAATCCAACGAACATTCCGTCGCGGTTCCATTCTTCCAGCTTACTTCCTGAGGTGTTATTTCTTGTAAATCAATACGTAAATGTTCCGAACTATATCGATACTGTTGCGGGAATGTCTGCGTTTGTATATTATCAGCTTCTGTTTTCCCATTATTATTTCCTGAACAGGAAGTCACCACGCATGTTATAAACAGCATGCACATAACAACCAATTTCTTTTTCATAAAGCCAGTTACCTCCATCATACAAATAAAGCGATTTGAGACGTTTTATTTTGTTCCAAACCGCTTTATATTTCACTCAAAATTTATGGACAATAATTTCCTTTTCCGTGAACATTTGCATAATTCATAGGTGCGGAAGCATATACATAATATTGATGTCCACGTTTTGCTTCTACCAAATCATAATTATGGCTTTTTGTAGTACCCAAAGGATGACCAGGGTACGTCAACGCTGTAGACACCCTTACGTGATCGCTAGAGTATGATGTAAAGTTTAATGATGGACCATTGGTTAATGACGTTAATTTTATATAAAATTTCTGGTCATTATCTCCTTTAGCCTCTTTTCTTGAATAAGGATCCTTTGATGCTACCCCTGAAATATTAGATGCCGTAACATCTAACGAAATATTCCCAGCTCGAGCAACTCCACTTCCCAAACATCCAAATATAGCAAATGCTAATGCTATTTTTGATATTATCTTTCCCATAATTCATTACCTCCTCTACTGTACTTTTCCACTTTTCTTCAATACTTCTTCCAGTCCCTCTGGCTCTTCTGGTTCATACCAGTTTCCACGACAGCATTCCGGTGCAATAGCTGCTACACCAATCGCGAATGCGCATAGCTTTCCACTATGCCTGACAAGAAATTCCAGTACTTTTTTCATGCTCTTTTCCCTCCTGTAAATAATTATTTAAGTTTCTTATTAAACCCATTTTTATCCTATCATACGCACAGATGCTTCTTTCATTTTTTCTGCGAATGGTCAAAAACGGGGGGGTAAAGTGCATTTCACCCCCCGTTTTTGACCATTTACGGGAAATTATATATTACCAATTGTTCTATGTTATGATGCTTATATGGAGGTAAATCGAATGAAAATTACAGAAACGCTCAGCGTAAAAATCACGGATATATTTATCGATAATCACGTTCTACCGTTTCAGCAACGGGCAGCTTACATATACTGCTTTGACTTCTGTTTCGACTTATTCCTATATAATCTCAGCCTTCTGATTCTTGGAATCTTTTTCCATCATGGATGGCTGGCACTTGTCTACGTTTTTACAATGTCTCCACTCAAGATGCTTGCCGGAGGCATGCATGCATCTTCGCGCGGCATATGTGATATTATTTCTTATCTCACCTTCTGTATTGGAATAATTGTCACGATCTATCTGCCAATCCCTGCAATCCAGACATTTCCAGCCTTCTGGTGTTTCTGTGTATTGCTGATTACCATCATCATCCTTGCACCTGTAGATACAAAAAGCCATCGCCTGACTCAAAAGAAGAAACGTCGATTGAAATGCCTGACTGCAATATATTCGATAATGCTACTAAGCTTGTACCTTATATTTTTTAACTTTTTTAGATTTGATTCTATCCAGATTATGTTCTTTTGTGTTATCGTAATATGGATAAACCAATTATTGGGGCGAATCAGCAAAGGGGGTTCTCAATGAAACTGAACATTGCAATCTGTGACGATGACGAAGCAGCAATTGAATATTTAAAATCCTGTATCACACATTTTTATTTTGCGTTTGATGTGGAGGTTTCTATCTCAACATTTACAAGCGGAAGAGCATTCTTAGATTCCTATACAGAAAAAGGACAATATCAGTTAATTTTCATGGATGTAGAAATGCCGGAGCTAAACGGTTTGGATACCGCAAGCATCCTGCGTTCCACCATCGACCGTTATGCCTTGCTCGTGTTCGTGAGCAATTATCCGGAATACATGCAAAAAAGCTTTACCGTCCGGGCATTTTACTATCTGACGAAGCCGTACACCACAGAGGATGTCGAAGAAGTACTGCAAAATGTGATAAACGAAATCGAACAAAGTCATACGATCTATTCCATCGTTTCTACCACAGAAGGGGAGATGACGATCTATATTCAAGATCTTCTCTATATCGAGGTTGAAAATAGTGATGCACAGACATTACTATTTCATCTTACGAACCGCACGATCTCTGTACGTGGAACGCTTGCCTACTGGCAGGAAACGCTTGCCTCCCGGCACTTTTACAAATGTTATCGCAGTATCCTGCTGAATCTGAAGCATGTACATTATTTTGAGAACAAAGATGTACTATTGGATAACGGAGAACGCCTCCCCCTGAGCAGAAATGCCAGACGGGAGCTGCTTTCCATCTACATGAATCACATTGTAGAATTAAATGATTTAGATTAGGGGGAGAACTATGTATTACGCGATTGAAGCACTTACCTATCTCTTTGATATGGTCATAATTATCATCTATATGAACGGCATCTTCCATAAGGAAAACCGCCGCACAGCCTATCCACTCTATATTGCGTGCTTCCTTATTATGGAGGTTCTTATCTATGTAAACCAGACTCTGTGCACCGGACTGCCATCCAAGCAATTTACAATAGCCACAAACATGGTTAGTCTGCTTACGACCTTTGCCCTGACCTTCCTATACAGGACGCGCTTGTCAAACCGCATATTTGTATCCATTTCCTTCCAGATTCTTGCTCTGCTTGGTGAAAGCTTTTTCCTGTTTCTGGTGAAAATAATAAACCCGGCAGTTATAGAGCTCCCTCTCCGCCAGCTTTCGATCCTCATGAATCTCGGTTCCAAGATCATGCTGTTCCTGTTGATTCTGGTTGTGATTTTCTACTGGAACCGACACATAAAATATCACGATTATAAATACAACCTGTTATTATTTACGACGCCCGTGCTTTCTCTGGTAATTACCCTTTGTATTCCTGTCCGCAGCAATTACCAGTCAAACAATGCGTACTATATGATCATCGCCTATTTTGCGATTGCCCTGTTAAATATATTGAATTATTGTCTGTTGGATAATTGTTTTAAGATGGAGCAGATCAAGGACGAAAACCTTTCTATGCGCAGACAGATTGATTTTCAGCAGGAAAAATATTTCCAATTGGGAACCGCCTACAAGAAAACCCGCAGCATCGTACACGATATGAAGAACCATTATTTTGCAATCTCCGAGATGCTCAAGCAACAACAGACGGAGCAGTTAGATGCATATCTTCACTCTGCGATCAACGACATAGAAGCGAATTATATCAGTGTCAACAGCGGCAACCTTGTATTGGATGCCTTCATCAGCAGCTTCGAGATGCTCGCAAAAGAGAAGCAATTTGCCTTTTCCCAAAAGATTACATTGCAACCAACTCAGATTCCGGTCTCGGACTATGACCTGTGTACGATCGTCGGAAATATGCTGGATAACGCATCCGAAGCGGTCTGTAAATCCAGAAATCCGAACCGATATGTGCATTTCAATGTATGTATCTCTGAAAATAATACGTTTGTTATACATATGCGCAACACCTGTCTGCCGGAAGACCAAATAAAAAAGTACCCGGATCACCGAATGGATCACGGGTACGGTCTGGCAAATATAAAGATCATCACGGAAAAATATCATGGTTACATGCGGAGTCAATATATCGAGGATTCCTTTGAAACCATGATCGTTATTCCGATTCTTAACAGAAAACGATATTTTTAACGTTCCTCCTTAATCATAAGCAGACATCCGGCAAGCAACAGGACACAGGATATCCAGATTGCATGCACGCCGATCTGCATTGAGCAGATTCCACCGGCACCGGCACCGACTGCAAAGATCAATATGATTCCATAGTAATGCAGTGCCTTGCGAAGTGCCCCCTTCTGGTGCTCCCGGATATAGACGGACAGGCTCTCGGTTCCGCTTCTTAAGTTTCCGATACACATCGTGCTCGCATAGCCATAGCCATTTACCTTCCGGAACGTCTGAACCTGCATCGCACAGGCAAACGACACGAGCATCGTCGCCGCCATGTTGAACTTCTGCGGCATAAAACCAACCGCTAATAAAATCAATATCTCAATCAAAACAACGATCTGCCGCCAGTGGATCTTTCTCGCATTCTTATAAGTATGTCCAATCCGTTCTGCCACGAGTACACCAAATGCAAACGCAAGCACCGGGAACAAGTAGTGCAGCGCGCGCATCCAGTTTCCTTCCATCAGATGCTGGCTCATCAGCACAACATTTCCGGTCTGTGCATTCGAGAATACGCCATTTCGCACATTGTATGTGTACGCATCCTGAAATCCCCCTGACAACGCCAGAATCGCACTTAATAAGAATGTCTCCGACGTCTGAATCTTTGCATGTCTTGATAATGTCTCCATCGTAGTTACCTCTATATATTTCTCTTTTCAAAATATGCAAGTTGTAAACAAATCTTTTGCAACTTCGTTACAGTTATGATACAACTTCGATGCAATAATACACTATACTGCAAGCAGATACAAGAGTGAAATATCTAAACTTACTTCAATCCGCGTTTGTTTTTAAAGGAGGAATGGCGATGACAACCTTAAATATTCGGATTCGTGCTTTGGAACACAATATCGAGATCATCAAATCTCTGGCTGCTGACGCACAGATCATAGCCGTATTAAAGGGGAACGCATACGGCTTGGGGCTGTGCAAATTTGCGACATTCTTACAGGCACGCGGAATCCGACATTTCGCAGTCACGGAGCTTGCGGATGCCATCGAACTTCGAGAGAAAGGAATCTTCGGGGAGATTCTGCTTCTGACACCACTTTATCATCCAGAAGATATTACACGCGCAATCAAACACGACATCACACTCAGTATCACAAGCGTTTCATGCGGGCAGATCTTGGAGGATACTGCCGCACGCTTAAATCATTTTTGCGCCCATGCGCATCTGTGCATCGATACAGGCTTTGGGCGTTATGGTTTCTTATGCAGCAAAACCTCGCAGATTGGCGACATCATCAACACTGTACATGCCATGACGCACGTGCAGGTCACAGGAATCTATTCCCATTTCTACGCCGCATGTTGCAAGAATGAGCGATTTGTCAAAAAGCAGTTTGAGGATTTTAACAACCTTTGCACTACTCTGACGGACGCAGGGATTCCACTTGGGATACGTCATATCTCCTCCTCTTCCTCCCTCGTCCGTTTTCCGTATATGAATCTGGATGCGGTCCGTATCGGTTCCGCATTTCTCGGTCGTCTCGCTGTTTCCAATTCCTGTGGATTTGAAAATGTCTGCGACCTGACAGCAAGTGTGGACGACGTATATGAGCTTCCTGCCGGACACAATATCGGCTACGGCAAAACCTGCCGTCTGACCAAAGCTTCTACAACGGCTGTCGTATCGGCTGGATATTTTCACGGACTTGGTATGACACGCGAGACTGCTCCGAAACATCCCTCGCCGCTTCGTCTGCTTCGCCTGTGCAAGCATGCCTGCTTCCAGAAAAAACAAACGGCAGAGTTTGAAGGTCAAACCCTGCCAGTTCTTGGTCAGATCAGTATGAATTCATGTATCTTAGATGTGTCCAAAGCTCCCGTCTCTATCGGGGACTCTGTGACATTCCGGATCAATCCGCTCTTTGTGAATTCCGCAGTTCCACGGGTGTACTGCTAGATTATATAGAAAGATCAATCGGTCCATCAAATTTATTGATCTTCACACCATTTACAAGTAAGTCATCGCTGATTTCGATAACGATGCAATTTTTTCCGTCAATCTTTCGTACCTCAATTGCATCCGTCTGTTCTACCGGGAGGGATACCTCCGTCTTGCCGGACTTGATCTTCAGCTTATTGCTTCCCTCGAACACATTGCTTAACAGCACTTTTCCATTCTCTTCGGTTGCCTCATCGAAGGTCTTCGTGAACGCCTGAATCTCCTCTTCTTCAAATCCGCTCTCCTCCAGGATACGCGCCGTTTCTTTCTTGTCGACAACGACTTCCTCCGGACTGTCCTTTAACTCCATCTCATGCTCCCGCATGTTGGAGTAAATCGCCTTCGCCTTATCAAACGTCATCTCTTCTACCGCTTCAATGGCATTGATAAACATCTCGTTCTGCTTACCGGCGGTCGCCGGAATCTCACAGCCAAACACATCCATAAGCAGACTGTCATTTAACTCAGATGGTTTCTTCGTATAGTAAAGTGCTGCGTGCACATCACTCATCCTCTCGTTGAATGCCGGGAATAAGAATCCGTTCATCGGCAGCTCGACCATCATATTCCGCATCGCATTCTCCAGACTGTTATCGACCGGGTTGTACATCAGCCCTGCCTTCGATGGTTTGAGTGGACAAAGTAATGTCAGGTTGAACTTGTACACGACGTCGGATGCATCCTCCATCTCGATTCCGTCCGCGGTCTTTCCCGGTACATCGTAGACACCATACACCAGCATAATATAATAATTATCCACATACGCATACGAATCGCGTATCTTCTCAAAATATGCCTGCAGCACCTGTGGATCTTTCAGTTCACTGTTTAACACCTGCATGAGTGTATCACGGTTTGGCACTGTAATTCCATTTTCTGTACGAAACACAAGATTCAGCAGATTCTTACCGATCCGCCCGGACAATCCCTTCTTGATCAGATCAAAATATTTGTGCTGTTCTTCCTCCTGCAAAACAAGGAATTTGCCTTGCTCCAGAATATGCATCTCTTTATTCGCATCGACATAGCATCCGGCAAGCCCGTGAATGCAGCAGTCGTTGTTGGTCATAATCTTCTTGATCTCAGTTACTTCGCTCTGTATCATGTTCTATCTCCTAACTCTGATTTGTTCTTCATCCAAGTTAAACCACAATGGGCTGTTTTTACCACACACCAAAAAAGAAAAGGCACTGCCAAATCACGAGCAGTGCCTTTTTTCTTTCGCAACTTTACACTGATTCTACTTTAACTTGATAATGATAGCATAAAATCACCGGCATTTATACCATAAATCTACTTTATTTTATAAAATCCGTTATATTTCGAGCCACATAGACACCGCTGGCAGATGCATGTGACAACGAATGCGTAATTCCACTTCCATCTCCGATAATATATAGTCCCTTATGACGTGTCTCCAGTTTCTCATCCACATCAACTTCCATATTGTAGAATTTGACTTCCACGCCATAGAGCAGTGTGTCCTCGTTTGCTGTACCAGGTGCAATCTTGTCAAGCGCATAGATCATCTCGATAATGCCATCTAAGATACGCTTTGGAAGCACCAGACTCAGGTCTCCCGGTGTTGCACTGAGCGTCGGTGTGATAAACGCCTCATCAATCCGACTCTGTGTCGAACGCCTGCCTCGGATCAGATCGCCAAACCGTTGTACGATAACACCGCCACCAAGCATGTTGCTAAGTCTGGCAATACTCTCACCATACCCATTTGAATCCTTGAATGGCTCTGAAAAATGTTTTGCCACAAGCAATGCAAAATTTGTATTCTCCGTCTGCTTCTCCGGATCTTCATAGCTGTGACCATTTACAGTGATGATGCCATTTGTATTTTCATTTACAACAGCACCCTTCGGATTCATACAGAAGGTACGCACGCGGTCTCCGTATTTCTCAGTCCGGTACACAATCTTGCTCTCGTAAAGTTCATCGGTCAGATGCGCAAATACAACTGCCGGAAGCTCCACGCGCACACCAATATCCACACGATTTGATTTCGTTGGAATCTCCAGATCATCGCAAATCTTCTCCATCCATTTGCTTCCGCTTCGTCCAACCGATATGATGCAATTCTCACATGTATAGGATGCATCCTTGCAGACAACCGTGTAGCCGCCCGCCTCTTCTGCGACAACCGAATTCACTGGTGTATCGAAGAAAAACTCCACCTTATCCTTCAGATACGCATACAGATTTCCAAGCACGACATAGTTGATATCCGTCCCCAGATGACGTACAGATGCATCAAGCAGATGCAGATCATTCTGAATGCATACCGTCTTGAACCGTGTACCCGCCGTCGAATAGAGCTTCGTGCCCTCGCCACCATAACGCATATTGATCTCATCAACATACTTCATCAGTTCGAGCGATTGTTTCTTGCCAATATACTCATAAAGCGTACCGCCGAAATCATTTGTGATATTATATTTTCCATCCGAAAATGCGCCTGCACCACCAAATCCGCTCATGATCGAGCAGCTCTTACAGCCGATACAGTTTTTCACCTTATCTCCATCAATCGGGCAATGTCGTTTGTCCAATGCATGTCCTGCTTCAAACACAGCAATCTTTAAATCTGAATTTTTGTGTACCAGTTCATATGCGGAGAAAATACCGCCCGGTCCTGCGCCAATTACAATCACATCATACTTCATAAATAACCTCCCAAATCAAAACATAAAAAAAGACCACGAAACAATTGTTTTCGTAGTCAACTCTTTACGGTAGTTGGTAGAAACGTTCAACCATATTATGAACATATACGCCTATTTGATTCATAGATTTAATTTATTCTATCATAATAAATAGGAATACACAATCGTTTTTTCTCTCTTTTTATAGCCTCTTTATAAATTTTTTCCTGCAGTTCGCGAAATTTAATTCTTGACAAATATCGATAAAACTGTATAATAGTACATGTGTCTTACGGACACACCCAATTATAGGGGATTGGTCAAATGGTATGATAGGGGTCTCCAAAACCTTTGGCGGGAGTTCGATTCTCTCATCCCCTGCTTGTGAAAAAGCCTTGAAACATTATGTTTCAAGGCTTTTTGTTTATAACATTTTACTGCATGCATCCAGAACATCAATCAGTTAGTTCCGTTTTCCATCATCCCCACGTTTCGCTGTGTCCAGATAGCGTGTTGAATTGAATATACGCATTGTATTGTGTATTGAGCTACTGCATATCATAAAACTTCATCGTCTCCCGGTCACGATATTCATGTTTCTCATAATATCCGATTAATTTCTGCTCACTGTCCCGCAAAGCCACCATGTATACATCCTTGTTCTGCTTTGCATTGTAACTGGTATATACAATATTGTGACTTACATCTGCTGCAAACCAATCAACCACCTGTTGAATCCGCTTGTTCGATTCCGGATTGTGACAGGCAAGCAGACTTTTCCCTATGAGTGCCTCGCCACCGCGCTTTGCATAATTTTTTATTGCTGCAGGGTTCATGTAAATAATTTCATGCTGTAGGTTACAGATCACAACCGATACACGTTCCTGATCTACAATACTTTTGAAATATTCATTCATGCGTTGTATACCTCCACCTCTGCCTGAATCTCATCCTCGGTTGCAGCCATCGCCTGTAAGGTCATCGTCAGAAGCTTCTCTAACTCCCAGCCAAGCTGCTTGGCACCGCGCTCGATCACCTCACGCGAACAGCCTGCTGCAAATCCCTTGCTCTTATATTTCTTCTTCAGAGATTTCAATTCCATATCCTTTGTGCTCTTCGACGGACGCATCAGCGCTGCCGCCCAGATCAGTCCAGTAAGCTCATCGGCTGCAAAAAGCACTTTCTCCATCTCATGCTCCGGCTTCACATCGATTGTCTCGCCACATTCGACCGTGATTCCATATCCATGCGAACATACGCCATGAATAATGTCCTCGGACACACCGCTCTCGCGCAGTAGCTCCGGCGCCTTCAAGCAATGCTCTGCCGGATACAATTCGAAATCAATATCGTGCAGCAATCCAACGATGCCCCAATACTCGGCATCATCGCCATAGCCAAGCTCGTTCGCATACCATTTCATAACCGCTTCCACCGTCAGCGCATGCTGGATGTGAAATGGATCCTTGTTGTACTTCTTCAATAATTCAAATGCGTCTTCTCTTGCAATGTGATTCATGTCTATTCCTCTTTTCTGTCTTTTATAATTTAATGAACCATGCCGGAATTGCTTGTATAAGCTTCGTTTAATTCCCTCAATTCTTTCTCGCCATTGATATATGGTTCGTAAAACGCATCTACGGAACCGCCGCCTAAGTTATCACAGCCATTGCAGAAATCACAGACACCGCCACATTGGTTCAGTCCCTCCTGCACGATCCGGATTCGTTCCTCCCGCGTCGTATCTTTGATAAGTATACTTTTCATTCCAAGTTTTCCCTTTTAACACTAGCTTCTCGAATGATTCTGCAAATCTTATATCATCTTCCTCGGTTCTTTTCCTCGGACCTTTCATATGATTCTTCCCGGAGCTGCGCCGTGCTTTCTTGTTCAAATGCCGTTCCATCAGCATCTGATCAATGTTCGCGTCTGTGTACCATTTCCCGGACTGATGAATGGCATACGCACCTTTCCCAAGTGCCATCGCCGCCACACCATAATCCTGCGACACAACGATATCGCCCTTATGGCAAAGACTAATCAGCTTGTAGTCCACTGCATCCACGCCGGCACCAACCACGATCACCTCACTATAATCAGAATTCAGGACATGATTCGTGTCGCAAAGCAGCGTCGTCCGGATATGATATTTTTCTGCGATTTCCTCCACGATACGCACGACCGGGCAGGCATCGGCATCTACAAATATTTGCATGATCTATTTCCTCTTACTATGCAACCGTTGCCCCAAATGGCATCAGCGATAATTTCGCGAGCTTGAAAAATTGCTTTCCGAATGGAATACCTATAATCGTAATGCACAAGATACATCCCCAGACTACATCTGCAATCGCCATCGGAATCCCCGTCAAGAGCAGCCAGAATATATTCGCGATAAGACTCATCGCCCCGCCACCATATGTAACTTCCTTGCCAAACGGGAAGAATGCAAGCCCAGCGAACTTAAAGCACTGCAAGCCAATTGGAATTCCTATGATCGTAATACACCAGCCGATTCCCGCAATCACCCACGAAAGCCCGGCTGCAAAGCCGCCAAATATAAACCATAAAATATTTCCAAGTATACCCATGTTTTTGTTTTCTCCCCTAGTATTTTTATTCTTTGTTTTTGTGGTTCGCTTCCAGACTATATTGGCTTACCACGGTGCATTCATACAATAAAACAGCACCACAATCTGTGTCACGATCATCATCGGCAGTCCCACCGCAAAATAATTCTTCTGTGTCTTGTGATGAAATAAGTACATCGCAATTATACCGCCGATCGCACCGCCAGCAAATGAAAATCCTAACAAAGTCGCCACCGGGATTCTCCATTTTCCCTTGATCGCCGCATACTTGTCAATGCCAAATAAAATGAACGTTACGAGATTGACGACGCCCAGATATAATAGCAGAATCTTCCTCTGGCTCATGTATCTTACAATGTTAAATGTCAGCTTGTCCGCCACATATCCTTTTGCAAATAAGAATATCACAATGGCAATCACCAAGGTACAGGCGAGCGTGACATGCAGCATCGCATTTGATTTGGTTGTTTTTTCATGTAGTTTCATATTATGACCACGTCTTCCATATTTCCGGATGATATCCTAGTGTCGACTGCTTTCCATTCCGAACAACCGGTGTCTTGATCACCTGTGGATTCTCCAGTATCTTGTCCAACTTATCCTCCGGAGCAATGTACTGAATCAATGCCAACAGATCCTTATCCTTAAAATCCGGATTGATCATATTCTCCATGCCACCATTAACGGATGCCACAGCATTGAACTCGCCTTTGCTCATGCCCTTTTCTTTCATGTCGATAAACTGATATTTAATTCCGCGTTCCTTGAAGAACCTCTCTGCTTTCTTTGTATCGTTGCACTTTTTTGTGCCGAAGATTTGGATGTTCATTTTTATTTTTCCTCATTTTCTTTACTTTGGATTATCTCTTGTATGATACTTATGTAATCTTCATACATATCTTTGTCCTCACTTTTGCAAATCATATTATAAAATATATTCATGGAAATACTGCAAAGTGGGAAAACAATAACCATTATAGCTACGATTGCAATTGCAACTACACTAATTATAGAAAAACCCATTTTTTCAAATTCCCCTCTTAATGCAACAATTACATTAATAAGACTGGATATCAATACACCAAAAACCGCTGCACATACCATATCACTAAACTTTTGTGTTGGGTTGATTGTGCGCAACTGCATTTTTAAATAATGCAGAAAATTATTTAACTGCTGACAATTATACGTTTCATATTTTGACCATACATAATTTTTCCATTCAGAATAAGAATTAAGCTTAAAGCACTCAGGCAAATCCCCTTTTTTCCTCTTACTTTTACCACATATTATGTTATATATTCTCTTTTCTTCAGCATATTGAAATCCATAAATATCACCCAATTTCAATTTTTCCATGAAGTACTCCTTCTTTTCTTCTTTGAATGTTTAGATAAAAACATTACCCAATTCATTAAACTTCTCGCACATATGAACTTCTTCTGTGTCTAAATATACAATGTTTTCCTTTTTTATATCAAATAATTGAATTGACTTTTCGTTTGACAGCACTTGATCTAGCAAAAACCAAAGTTTCCCCTTCAAATTCGCATGCATAAGACACATATCTTTTGTGCTATTTGGCACAGCGGAATATGATTTTTGTTTCAAAGTTCTAATATATTTCATTAAATCACTTCCAAACGCAACAACCAACTCTGCATGTTCTGTATGATCAATTTGAGGTACCCATTCCAACGACTCATATCTTTTTAAGTTTGAACCATTATCCATTTCTTCATTTATTTTATATTTCATCAATCCCCATATTAATTCAAATAACAATACCTCGCCTGGTTGTTTTATATTTTTTCCATTACACAAACTATGTATCATATCTATTTTTTCAATCAATTTTTCTATATTCCTAATGTCTATTCCCGATAATTCAACTAAATCTAGAACAATTTGGCAACATTCCTCTAAATTTTCAAACCTAGAAAAATAATATCCATAATTATTCAATATCTGATTCTGAACTTTTCCAGTGTCTAACCTTACACGAAAGGAAATAAACTTTTTAAGATATCGTTCAGTATCAACTTGCTCACCATAAATTTCTTTCACTGAATGTTCCAACTGTGTACTATCAATTGCCAGCAGAACAATCACATTATCCAATCCCTCAAACATATGATGTAAACGCTCTAACACCTTAATTGCATATTCGGGCATACATCGATCCAGTTCATCAACCACTAATAATACCGTCTTGTCTTTAGTTAATTCGCAAATTTTATTTCTCGTATAATCAAGGGTTGTCTTAAATCCAAACATCTCATCAAATTGAAATTGTTCTTTTTTCGATATGTTATCATGTATTTCTACTAAATCTATACCTATTTTGTTTTTAACTATCTGGCCTGCAATCTCTTTAATAACTTTTTGAGCTTTCTCTTTCTCAGATTTTCCTCCATATTTGTCTAACATCGCTGACACAATTGCGACCACTGGCTCCTCATAATAATCATACTGCCAACAATTATAATGGAACACATAAAATCGATCGTCCTGTGTTTCTTCATTTTTCAGTCCCTCTAGTTCCTTTTCTAACCGTTCCAGAATATATGTTTTACCATACCCCCACTTACCATCAAGTGCAAATACTCGCCCCTGTTTTTGTTCAGATAAGAGCACTAAAATTTGCTCTATATCGCTCATAATCTTTGCCCTGTCCAAAATATCAATTTTTTCTGTCTGTGACATATTCTCCTCCTTATGACCAACTTTTCTATTCTCTAATATTACGGATTAAGTAACAGAAACTAAGACATATGCCAGAAAAACTATATAACATAAATCCCCATTTAGTTATATATCCCCATTAACCCAAATCCATATATTTATATTACAATATTCTACAAAAAACACAAGATTAAACTTCAATTCGACAAGATTTAATTTAATACATTCATACATCGACGTGCACCAATATCAAAAAGGAGGATTTACAAATGAACACACCAACATCCAGAAATCCAATGCTGTTTTGTGATTACTACAAGCAATGGATCAACGTCTACAAAGAAGGAGCGATCCGCCCGGTCACCATGAGTAAATACAACATGGCGCATCAATGGCTGTTAAAACTGGCTCCCGATCTGTCGATTTCCGAACTGGATCGGATTTCTTATCAGAAAATACTAAATGAATATGCAGAAGAACATGAGCATCAGACAACGATGGATTTTCACCACCATGTGAAATGTGCCATTTTAGATGCCGTGGATGAGGGGCTGATTCCACGAGATCCAACCCGGAAAGCGATCATCAAAGGCAAAAAGCCACGTGAGAAAAAGCAGAAATTTCTCAATCAGTTTGAGCTTCACAAACTAATCGAAGACCTTGATCTGGGGCCGGAAGTATCATGGGACTGGTTCATCCTTCTGGTTGCCAAAACCGGAATGCGGTTTTCCGAAGCGCTTGCATTGACGCCGAGGGATTTTGATTTTTCACGGCAAATACTGACGATTTCCAAGACATGGGATTACAAAGGAAATGGCGGTTTCTTGCCAACCAAGAATCAATCGTCTGTCCGAAAGATACAGATTGACTGGTTAACCGTTATGCAATTTGCCGGACTGGTGAAAAAGCTTCCGGAAGACGAACCGATCTTCGCAAAAGGGAAAATATATAATTCCACCTTGAACGGAATATTGGAACGACATTGCAAAAATGCCGGAATCCCCGTCATCTCTATCCACGGTTTACGTCATACCCATGCCTCGCTCATGCTTTTCGCCGGCGTTTCCATCGCCAGTGTGGCAAGGCGCCTCGGACATGCCAGCATGACGACCACCCAGAAAACATATCTGCACATTATTCAGGAATTGGAAAGCAAGGACATTGACATCATCATGCGATCCCTTGCGAACCTGAATTAAACTACTTCGCATCCAAATATGCACGTCGATTTATAATAAAACTGGGAATACCATCCATAGATATTCCCAGTCTATTCCAGCTTATCAATTTCTCATTCGTCGTTTGCAGAAAGCGTCCTATATATCCGCATCCCGACATTCCATCAATCGCGCAGTGGCAATACATTCTCCATCAGATCATGCTTGAACTTCTCCACTATGATCTTTCGGAACTTGAATTTCGGCATAGGTTCCTCTACACCCTCCTTATACGATGCATACGCACGATCCTTGAAAGTGTTTTCATTTGCCATCTCGCCATCCCGGTAATTATACACTTCATAACGCACATCTTCCTCATTCAGATTCCACAGCTTCGCAAATGTCTTGATTTCCGTATCTATCGCATCATAGCGCATCTGGTTGACAACCACTGCGATATCCTGACCTTTGTACCGATCTTTGTCCTGTTCGATATTATCAATCACCTGCTCCAACAGTTCACCGAGCTTCTGATTATCCTCGGCAAATTCCTTCGAGATCTCGCGCAGCGCCAGGATGTTCTTCGCAAATATCGCATCCTGAAAATCATTGCTCGACTGATCCAGATAATTCACCAATCCCTGCAACAATTCTACAATATACTCGAAATCCACCCGCATCTTGCTGTACGCAATCAGATCATAGTCGTCCATAACCGGATCATCGTTTTCCGTTTCATCCTTCGGTTTCTTCAGCTCTTCCATAACATTTTTATACATTGCCGCATAGTTTTCATATTCCTCCTGCGAGAAATCATAGTCTGCAAGCAACTCTTCCCGATATCTGGAAAATGCTTTCAAATGTGCAAAGCTCTTATCCAAACTCCGGAATGCATAGATAAACGACTTCTTCTGTTCCCTAGACAACTGACTAATCTCTTCCGGTGTCCGTCCCAATGCATGAATCGTCTTTACATCAATCGAAAAAACATCAAGCACGCTCTCCCAATCTTCTGATACTGCTACGCCTTCACCGCCTCTGGAATACAGCCGCAATGCCCGGTCAATCTCTTTCTTAAAGTCTTTTGGGGACTGAAATGTTACAACCTGTCCATATGTCTTATTCGCATCAAACAAACGATTCGTTCTTGAAAAAGCCTGTATGATATCCTGTGGGCTCATCGGAGATCTATCCATATACAAGGTGGACAGACATGGAGCATCAAATCCTGTCAACAAACGATTGACAACGATAACCAGATCCAACTGCTGGCTCCGCTCCATATAACGTTTTTCCTTTCGAGCCAGACGATCATTCAGATTACTATTATACGCGTTGATATTCTCCACGTCATAATGTGTGCCAAACATCTCATTGTAATCTTGCAGGGACTCGCGCATTTTATCCTGATTCACCGTTGATGCCTCATCATTTTCCGTCACAGAATATGTGATTGCGAATTTCGGGAAATCGGGAACTACCTTGCAGATCTCCTCATTTATCTTTAATGCATCTTTGCCTGCTTTGATCCGTTTCAACAACGCATAATAACGCTGTGCTTTCGCGATGGATCCAACTGTCAGGATACCTTCGTAGGTTCTTCCCTTGCCGTTCTGCATGCCTAATTTCGTATAAGACTGATTGATCACCACATCCAGAACCTGTCGCATATGCTCTTCTGTCTCAAATACCGCATCATCCACATCTTCTTTTTTCGGTCCGAGATTCTCAACCATGAATCCGAGAACTGCTTCGTCATGAATGGCATTCTTGATTGTGTAGCTATGCAGGCATGCTCCGTACAGCTCATCGGTTGTCTGCGGAAGATCACCCTTCTGCTCATACCGGTTCTCCTCAAAGATTGGCGTACCTGTGAATCCATACCATAGAGAATGTGCAAAAAATCGTTCAATCTTACGTTTTGTCTCCGGCGTTACCGCTCTGTGACATTCATCCACCACAAATGCAACCCGAAGGTTACGGATTTTGTCATATTCTTTTGTTCCCTCCTGCAGTCTCTTGGCAATCATCGTCTGTAGCTTCTGCCGCGTCGTGACAATCATCTGTCGGTTGCCATCGGTCAGACGCCGAATCAGGGCATCCACATTTTCTGTGTCATCCACATCAATCGTATCGTTATCTGCATAGGATTGGAACGCCATCTTCGTCTGCATATCCAGATCTTTCCGGTCAATCAGGAATATTGTCTTTTCTATGGACGGAATATCCATCAACAGATTCCTTGTTGCCTTGTAAGATGTCATCGTCTTTCCGGAGCCCGTTGTATGCCAGATATAGCCTGATATACTCCGCTTGGACGCTGCCCGCATCGCTTCAATCGCATGAATCTGATATGGCCGCAAAATCAATAATTTCTTCTTCTCATTATCAAGCACTGTATACTTCGCAATCATCTCATGTGCCTGCGGAATCCGCAAAACAGCCTTCGCGAAATCCAGATAATCACAAACCGGATAGTTCTCGTTGTCCACCCATCCGGTTATAAATTTCTTACCTTCCGCTAATTCTGCTGCCCTTGCCGCTGCAAAATATTTCGTGTCAACAGCATTACTAACGACAAACATCTGTATATTCGAAAAAAGTCCGCGGAATTTTCCCTCAGATATATACTTCTCTATCTGCCGATACCCATCCATATAGGAATGATCCTTGTTCTTTAACTCAATATGTATCATTGGGATTCCATTGATCAACAGCGTCACATCAAATCTTCGGTCCCGCTTGTCATCCACCTCATCTGTCTTGAATGCCTGATACTGGTTGATTACCTCGTAGACGCTCGTTCCACCGGCAATATGCTCATTATTCATCACTACCAAATGCAATGTCTCATTACCTCTTTGTACATGCACATAGACTTTCCCGTTCTCACCGACCTGCCATTTGCCTGCATCATAAAAAGAAGCGTGCGATACATCATTTTTAATCTTTGCAAATTCACTCTCGCTGAGTGGCGTATCGTTCAGCTTTGCCTTGTTGTTCTGCTCCAATATGTATTTGAAGTTGTCCCACAACTGCTCCTCCGTCCGAATATCCTTCCGATATGTCCACTGTGAATCCCCACCGCATAATTGGTCAATTAATCTCTGCTCAATTACTGATTCTAATTCTCCCATTTCTTTCGTCCTTTCTTGTAATTTTTTATGATTTGTTGCGATATTCCTATCGCATTTTATACTTTGATTGACAAACATGTGATTTGCCATATATTGTTTCAATTTTTTCAGTTCGCAACACTTACGCTGATGAAGAGTGATGAGGTGATCAAGTTCCGTAATAAAATTTGAAATTGCCTTTTGTTCGTTTATCTTTGGGAACGTCACATTTCCCTTTAATGCATTTTCATCTGATACTTTCATATCATTTTTTGCACCTTTATTTACCAATGGATGCATATACGAATTCATTCTTGAATCTAGTTCAAAATATATTTGAACAAAATTAGAATCTGTATTCTCCTTAGGTTTATATACCGCATATAAAGTTGATACAATACCCGCTTTCCCTTTATTTGTCTTTATAATTCCATAAGGATTTGCTTTTAATGGAGACTTTGTATACACTACATCTCCTTCATTAACAATTCCATAATTTTCTACACTTACTCCCGCAAAAGATCTTCCTTGAAACTCAATTTGATTTACTATTCCGACCTCTCCAGAAACTGATAAGACATCTGTTTTTTTATAATCTCCTTTTTTGTTCTTTTCGTTTGACACGTCTAGGTAATCTATCAACTTACGCTGTTCCCAAGCGTAAGTGAATTTTTCAAATCAAACACTATATTTATCGCATCTTTCATAAGAGTCCCTTTTTGATAACATTTTTTTATTAAAATAACATTTGTAGTATTACCATTCATTATTTATGTTATCTTAATTTTTCTCTCACCAGCATCAAGGCATATCCCATTAGATTTTGTCCTTTCCATTCGCATGGATCTAATCTTTTCGGATCACTCATAGACAATCCGATGCCCCAGATCTTATCATTTACTGCTGCCTCTGCAAGAACTGCATTGCCTGTATAGAGCAACGCTCTTTTTAACTCTGGGTTCTGCGTGAATTTCGCCACCAAACCTTCATAAACTATAATCTGTCTCATACCATTCCAGACATGATTATCAAAACCAGATACCTTACGTCCTAGCTCTTTGATATAAGCTACATCATCCGTTGCAAGTATCTGTGCCGCAATACTTTCATCGTGAAACCGCAAAGCTTTTTGGTGCATCATATACTGTTCCAACGAAGTATATTTCACTTCACCAATTGTAAAATCAGACAGATACCAATTACTGAAACATCCATTTTCTTCGTCTGGATTGTGAAATGTTATTACTTTCACTTTGATTCACCCACCTTTTGTACCGCTAAATCGAGTTCTAAATCATGCAATCCCGGATATGCTTTCTTCAAGAAACTAAGCGGGATTTTCTTCACAACTTCCTGGCTGGGAATATTATAGAACCACTGATAGTATGCATAAAATTCACCTACCCAATCTGGAAGGAATCCAGCAAGTGCTTTTCCATCTTTCAATGCATAATTCTCAGTTTTGCAGAAATACTCCCACAAAGTTTTTGCATCCATTGTATTCACATATGCCTGTGATTCATCGATGCTTTTCCGTGTATTACTCTGCATATAAAAATTGATAAAATCCTCTGTGTCCTTATCCGGGAATGTTTCCGCAACATAATCGAATAACTTTCCCTGATTCTCAACTACATCACTTAAATATGCTTCTGCGTATGCTCCCATACCCTATCACCTCTACAATAATGTACTAAATACCTTCGTTACCTTATTTGCTTCTGAATCAACCAGTTTTCTCATATTATCTCTGGCTTCTACATCCCGTTGATTGTATTGTTCATTAAATTCACTATATGGAACTGAGATCATATCTTCTTCGATTTCATGCAATTGCGCATATGCCCGTTCTGATTTGATACAATACTGGATTCCCAAACCGCCTAAGGATAACAGTTCCTCCAATATATCCATATCTATGTTGTCTCTCACAAATTCTTTTGCAATATAAAAGTATGATGCATCGGCTCTCCAGCCCTTTATCACATCATAGTCACTTGTATCAATTCCGTATTTATCAATGAACTTCGCCGCTAACATTCTATATCTTTTTGAATCTGCCGCATCCCGATGTTTCATAAGCTCTGCTAACCAGTTCAGTACATCTTTCTCTTGAAAATCGAGAATCCTTAATCCAGTACAATCTAATTCATATTTATGTACCCATCCATTTTCGCTATTCGGTACACAAACCGCCCACTCTTTGGCTAGTTTCAATACTTCCGTCAGATAAAATCCACGACCATAATCATGTTTATCATTTCCACCACCAAAGACTGGCGTCACTATTTTATTTTGTGTTCCATGATATAAAATAATTTTACCCATTCCGTAATCCCTCCATTAGCCAATCAGCCCTTTTACACTTCTGCTTTAATTATACTATCTAACGAAAAAATGTATATGCAATACAATTTTGCAAGGAATAGCTTCTAAAAACCAGCTTTTGCATATTAAATAAACATATTCCGTAACATATATTTCTTCAATTCTTTCAGTTTTTCACACTTACGTTGATGAAGAGTGATGAGGTGATTCAAAGCATTCAAATATGCTGATATTCTCTTTT
>ENA-OROK01001325-OROK01001325.1-human-gut-metagenome-genome-assembly--contig:-NODE-1325-length-24456-cov-5.233146_pt1 | contig 24456 bp, 25 predicted proteins | sample MGYA00242127_ERZ509046 | MGnify/ENA primary metagenome ERZ509046 (study PRJEB26280, sample SAMEA2338728) | human gut metagenome | biome: human gut; feature: human-associated habitat; material: faeces... | reverse complement strand
CCCGCGAGAGATGGTGCCATCGGTATCGACGGAGTGTACAGTAACCCGGCGGGTGTGGCTTTTTTGCCGGACGGGTTGCATTTGTCCCTGAATTTCCAGAGTGCTTACCAGACGCGTGAAATTACCTCTGTGTTTGGTCCCTTCGCATACGGTGCAGGCAATCGTGGAGAATCTTCCAAACTGTTTAAAGGAGATGCCAAAGCTCCGGTTGTTCCTTCTTTACAGGCGGCTTACAATCGTGGCCGTTGGTCGTATTCTTTCAACTTCGCCATTGGCGGTGGGGGCGGAAAGTGCGCTTTTGAAGACGGTTTAGGCTCGTTCGAGAGCCAGGCGGCGTTGTTGCCGTTGTTGGGGAGCGAGATGGGCATCAACAGCTATTCTCTCGACAGCTATATGCGCGGCCGCCAGTATTATTACGGTTTCCAAATCGGTGCGGCCTATAAAATCACCGACAATCTGTCGGCTTTTGTCGGCGGACGGCTGGTGTATGCCACCACGAACTACTACGGTTATGTGAAAAATATCTCGGTGAACAATCCTGTAGGCGGAGAGATGGTGGGGGCTTCGGCTTTGTTTGCCGGACAAATGGCTTCTTATTTAGAGCAGGCCGGACAGTTGACGGCTGCTGCCGAACAGGCTGCCGCTGCCGGAAATCAGGATTTGGCGCAACAGTATGCCGAATTGGCCCAAAAGGCCGGTGCGGCTGCCAAGCAAATGGGTACTTTGGCTGTAGCTACGGAAGACGTGACACTCAACTGCGACCAGACGGGGTGGGGCTTTACCCCGATTATCGGCTTGGACTATAAAATAGGCAAGTTCAACTTCGGAGCCAAGTATGAGTTTAAGACGAAAATCCGTTTGGACAACCGTGCGGCCAACAGTGAGTCGGCTGAACGCTTGGCCATGTTGGATAAGTTCCGCGACGGACGGACTGTGAAAGAAGACATCCCGGCACTGTTGACCCTTGGTGCGCAATACGAAATCCTCCCTTCGTTGCGTATCATGGCAGGGTATCATCATTACTTCGACAAACAAGCTTCGCAGGAAGGTGGTTCGCAAAAATTGCTGAAGAGCGGTTCGAGGGAATTTCTGGCCGGTGTGGAATACGACATCACCGACCGTGTGCAGGCCAGTGCCGGATGGCAGAACACCTATTTCGGCCTGACGGACGAGTACATGAAAGATATGAGTTTCAACGTAAGCTCCAACTCCTTGGGTGTGGGCTTGGGGATACAGGCTACGAAACGCATCAAGGTGAATGTGGCTTATTTCCATACTTTCTATAAAGACTACAACCGCGCTACGAACGATTACAACGGCATCAGCGCGACGGTGGCCACGGCGGCCGGACAGGCTACGGCCGACGCTTTGGTTGCTTCCGGTATGTTGAAGGGCAGCGACTCTTTCACCCGTACCAATAAGGTTTTTGGTCTGGGAATAGATTTCAGTTTCTAAGTGGGCGCGCAGTTTTGAATTTAGTAAGATAATAAAGCGAAAGATGGCATCTTCGGGATATCCGGAGATGCCATCTTTTGTGAATGGGAACGGAGAACCGTTCTGTCCGTGGGTTACGGGTAAATTTCTTCCAACTTTTTCTGGAGTTCTTCTCCGCGCAGGTCCGTAGCCACGATTTTACCGTCAGGACCGAAAAGTATGGTGGCCGGGATGCTCCGTATACCGTAAATGGCACCGGCTTCGCAGTTCCAGGCTTTCAGATCCGACATTTGAGGCCATGTGATGCCTAATTGGGTAGTAGCCTTTTGCCATGCGTCCTTTTGTGCGTCGAACGAGATGCCTACGATTTCAAACCCTTTCGGGTGGAATTGTTCGTAGGCTTTCTTTACGTTCGGCATTTCCGCACGGCAAGGGCCGCACCAACTGGCCCAAAAGTCTACCAAGACATAGTCTCCTTTACCTACGTAGTCGGATAGTTTTCTGGGCGTGCCCTGCATGTCGTTCATCGTGAAATCCGTGAACATGGCCCCTACAGCCTTACGCTTCAAAGCTTGAATGTAATTGTTTACGTTTTTCAGTATGCCGTTGTCTTTATAAGCATATTCTTTCAGGTATTCTTCAACTTTGTCCATGCCGATATTCTCGCTGTAGAATGCAATCATGGAAGCCGGAATCAGGTTATCCTTATTTTCCTGAAGGGCTGTCCGAATGGCTTCGGTCTGACTGTGCAGGGCTTTGTCGAACTCGTCTTGCAGGCGTTTCAACTGTTCATCTGGTATTTTGCCGTTGTTTTTTTGTGCGATGGCTTTTGCTTCTTCCTGTAGCGCCCTCATTTTTTCATTGTGGACATTTACGTTCTTTTTCACCTCTGCATATTTTTGGTTGAGAGGCGAACCTTTCACTTCAATTCCCGTTTTCGTCTGGTTTATTGTAGTGGGCGTGCTGTCCAGTATGAACGAAGAGATTGGGCTTTTGGACTTTTTGTCTTGGGCAATGACGGCTATTTGGGGCAATCTGGTCTGTCCGTCCATCACGGCTTTGCCGTTGTGGCACGAAGCACTGTCCAATACGGTGCCGTCCTCTTCCGAGCAAAGATAGATTGTAGTGATGTCGGTCCGGTCTGTGGTGAATGTCACCTTGTAATCCGTTTGTGCGAAAGCCGCACCGCAATATGCTGCCAGTGACAGGCACATGATTTGTTTTTTCATTTTCATAATTTAATCATTGATATTTGAATGTAAAGGTACGAAATCTTTTCGCTCCCGTGCAGGGAAAAACTTTTTTTATGCAATCTTTTTGCTGTCTCCCGTCTTTATCGTATCTTTGTCCCCGCGTTTCCGGAAGGAATGCGCGATGAGTGCTTGGTAACCTCTTAAAAAACAAGATTATATGAAAGAAAAAACAGTCAGTGTATCCTTCATGTTGATGGGGATACTGTTTTGTGTGTGTCTCATTTCGGCCAATCTTTTGGCCACGAAGCAAATCATGTTCGGTCCGTTTAATATTACGGCCGGGATTTTGGTCTTTCCCATTTCTTATATCGTGAACGACTGTATCGTCGAGGTTTGGGGGTTCAACAAAGCCAAATTCTTGATATGGACGGGTTTCCTGATGAACTTCCTGTTTGTCTTCTTCGGTTATGTGGCCGACCTTATTCCCGGTGCGCCGTATTGGAACAACGAGGAAGGCTTTCACAATCTGTTCGGTCTGGCTCCCCGTGTGGCGGCAGCTTCGTTCTTGGCTTTCCTTTCCGGCTCTTTCCTCAATGCCTATGTGATGAGCGTGATGAAGGTGGCTTCCGGCGGGCGTCGCTTTTCGTTGCGCGCCGTCCTGTCTTCTGTGGCAGGAGAAACAGCCGATTCCCTGATCTTCTTTCCGATAGCTTTGGGCGGCCTTGTGCCTTGGGATAATCTGTTGCTCATGATGTTCTGGCAGATTTTGCTGAAGACGCTTTATGAGGTCGTCATACTTCCCGTCACGATTCGTGTGGTTCGCTGGGTGAAACGTGTGGAAGGCGTAGACGTGTATGACAAAAATATTTCTTATAATATATTAAAGGTGTCTCAATTATGACCATGAATAAGGAAACCGCCTTGGTGGTGTTCAGTGGCGGTCAGGATTCCACCACCTGTTTGTTTTGGGCCAAAAAGCATTTCAAGAAAGTCGTAGCCTTGAGTTTTGTGTACGGGCAGAAGCATGTGAAGGAAGTAGAGTTGGCCAAGGCCATAGCTTCACGGGCCGATGTGGACTGGGACTGTATGGATGTTTCTTTCGTCGGTTCGTTGGGGAGGAATTCGTTGACCGATGCCACCATGCAGATGGATGAGGAGAAGCCCGAGGGGCATTGTCCGAATACGTTCGTTCCCGGGCGTAACTTGTTCTTCATCAGCATTGCTGCCGTGTATGCCCGTGAACGGGGCATCAACCATATTGTGACCGGGGTGTCGCAGACGGACTTCAGCGGTTATCCCGATTGTCGGGACGCGTTTATCAAAAGTCTGAATGTGACCTTGAACCTGGCCATGGACGAACAGTTCGTCTTGCATACGCCGTTGATGTGGATCGACAAATGCCAGACGTGGGCTTTGGCCGACGAACTGGGCGTGCTCGACTTGGTGCGCCACGACACGCTGACCTGCTACAACGGTGTGCAGGGCGACGGTTGCGGCCATTGTCCGGCTTGTAAATTGCGGAATGAGGGTCTGCATAAGTATTTGGCAGAGAAAGAATGTAAGTCACATGTAAAGGAAAATACAGAACCATGAGCAGCGAAAGAGAAAAAGAAGGATTGCAGTCGTTGGGTAAAAAGACGGAGTATCGCCAGGATTATGCTCCTGAGGTGCTGGAAGCTTTTGAAAACAAGCATCCCGACAATGATTATTGGGTACGTTTCAACTGTCCGGAATTCACGAGTTTGTGTCCCATTACGGGGCAACCCGATTTTGCCGAAATCCGTATCAGTTATATTCCCGACCGCCGCATGGTGGAAAGCAAGAGTCTGAAACTATATTTGTTCAGCTTCCGCAACCACGGCGACTTCCACGAAGATTGCGTGAACAAAATCATGAAGGACCTCATTCGTCTGATGGATCCGAAATACATCGAAGTCACCGGTATCTTTACTCCGCGTGGGGGGATTTCCATCTATCCGTATGCCAACTACGGCCGCAAAGGTACGAAGTTCGAGCAGATGGCGGAGTTCCGCATGATGAATCATGATTTGAAATAAGAGGAAAATGGAGAAACGTTCGGATGAGAGGTTACGCCAATTCCAGTCCGAACGTTTCTTTTAGTTTTTGCAAGGCCGGATTCCGTTTGCTCATCGCCTGGTATTGTTGGGGTTTGCTGGTGATGCGGGTGACCTCCGTCGGTTCGGCCACACGTACGGTCATGGTGATGTTGCGGTTATGGAGCTGCTTGCGCATGTGGGTTTCTATACGCCGGGCGATTTGTTCCATGTAGAATTTCACCTGATCGTTGTCCACCAATACTTCAAACCTGGCATCTTTCTGTAGCTTGGGCTGGATGACTTTCATCCGTTGTGCGATGGCGGTTTCTTCTTGTGGCAGGAGGTTGATGAACTCATGCCAACAGAAACGGATGTTATCTTCCGTGACAGGATAATTTTCTTCTTCCTTCGGTGTCTGTGAGGCTACGGTCGTCGTAGCCGGAGTTGCAGCCGGTTGGGACGTCTCGGCCGGATTTCCTATTCCTTGTTTAAGTCGGCTGATGGATGGGCCGAAAGAGCCGAGTTTGACTTTGGGAAGCCTGCGTTCCGTGGTTTCAGTGTCCGGAAGCGGGGATTTGCGCGTTTCATACGGTGCCGTTCTGTCCTGAACGGCGGAGGCAACCTTTTCCACGGGAGCCTGAGGCTTCTGCGGATTGACCGGAGCGGCAGTCTGTTGTACCGTCCCGGCAGGTTGGTCGAATAGGGGTTTTAATGTCTTCTCAGGGCTACGCCCCGAGCCGACGCTGTCATCTTCCAAGGTCAGTTGAGACAGTTGTATCAAGGTGATTTCCACCAACAGCCGTTTGTTCTTACTGGCTCGGTAATTCAAGTCGCAGTCGCTGCACAACTTGATGGCACGGTATAGGAATTTGGGCGTGCACCGTTGCGACTGTTCCTGATAACGTGCCCTGATGCTGTCGCTTACTTCCAGTAACGGGAGGGTCATTGCGTCGCGGCTGACCAACAGGTCGCGCAGGTGTGCGGCCAATCCGGTAATGAAATGGCTGCCTTCAAACCCTTTCTCTAAAATCTCGTTGAAGACCAGCATGCACTGCGCTGCCTCGTTTTTCAGGAAATGGTCCGTCAGGCGGAAGTAGTATTCATAGTCCAGTACGTTCAGGTTTTCTATAACCTTTTTATACGTCAGGTTTCCTCCCGTGAAGCTTACCGTCTGGTCGAAAATGGAAAGTGCGTCACGCATGCCGCCGTCTGCCTTTTGGGCAATGATGTTCAGTGCCTCCGGCTCGTATGCATATCCCTCTTTGTCTGCCACGAACTTCAGGTGGTTGACGATGGTCTGTACGCTCATGCGGTTGAAATCGTACACTTGGCAACGGCTCAATATGGTAGGCAGGATTTTATGCTTTTCCGTAGTGGCCAGGATAAAGATGACATACGAAGGCGGCTCTTCCAGCGTCTTCAGCAGGGCGTTGAAGGCCGCTGTGGACAGCATGTGCACCTCATCGATGATGTATACCTTATAATGGCAGGCGCTGGGGGTATAGGCTGTCTCGTCCCGCAGGTCGCGGATGTCGTCCACGCCGTTGTTGGAGGCAGCGTCCATTTCCACCACATCGAGGATGCTGCCGTTGTCGATGCCTTTGCAGATCTCGCACTCGCCGCAGGGGTCGCCATCCTTGGGATGGAGGCAGTTGACCGCCTTGGCAAAGATCTTGGCGCAGGTGGTCTTGCCGGTGCCGCGCACGCCGGTGAAAAGGTAGGCGTGGCCCACGCGGCCCGACGCCACCTGATTGCGCAGTGCTGTGACGATGCCGCGCTGTGCGACGACGTCCTCAAACCGCTGAGGTCTCCATTTGCGGTATAATGCGCGATACATCGGCGATCCCCTCCTGTCGATAATAAAAAATCGGACAGCGCTGACGGGGTTTGACCCCCGCCTTGCGTAACTCGGCATACGGATGCAGGCTGACTGAAACGCACGGGGCGCGCCGCTTAAGGCTGCTTGGTTCCCCACCTGACCTGGTTCACTGCGGCTCCATCGTACAGGACCCACATCCGTATGCCGAACCACGCAGCAGGCGCTGTCCGACAAGACACACGGTTCGTGTGCTTTAATATTGTACCACAGTTCAGGGAGGAATGCAAGAGGGAGTCAGTCCTGCTCCCAGCCGGCCCGCAAAAGCTCCAGTGCATGGGTCTCAAGGCGGGAAACATAGCTCCGGCTGATCTGGAGCAGCTTTGCCGTTTCCAGCTGGGTCAGCGGCGGCTGTCCCGCCAGACCATACCTTAATAATAGAAGCTTCCGCTCCCGGGCGGGCAGGCCCTCGATGAGGCGGCGGAGGCGCTGGGCATCCTCCTGCCTTTCACAGCTCTCCTCCATGCAGAAGCCATCCTGCAGTACATCGGCGAGGGTGAGGGCGGAATCCTCTTTTCCGGCTTCCAGCGTTTCTTGGAGCGAGAGGGTGGGGGCGTTTTTCCGCTCCCGCCGGAAGTGCATCCGAAGCTCATTTGCTATCCTCCCCCCAATGCGTTTTTGATGCACTGAGGGGATTAGTTTTTCCCAGGCGGTCATCCTCCGTATCATCATCTTCGTAATCTACATCGGAAAATGCCACCAATTCATCATTATCGTCCTCATCGTCTGTATTATCAGAAGCAGCAGAAGCGATTTCCGGGTATTCGATTTCATCGTCCTGCACACCGAACAGAACCACATGGGCATTGACTCCGTCCCAGATAACCTTACGCACGATGGTGCGGATGGCTGCTCGTTTCTGTTCTATGGTCATTTCATCAATGCCGTCCTTAAAGACAGTCAGCAGCTGGCGCATCAAGTCAAATTCAACATCACTGAGAGCGTGCTGCGTAGTCAGTCCTTCCAGCTCCTGAATACGTTTTTCAAGGGACTGGTATTCTTCGTTCAGTTGCTCAATTCGCTTTGTTACATGAGCCTTGGCAGGGCTGTCACCCATTTCCACGAGAGAATCCACCAGTGAATTGATTTTCTTCTCTGTTTCTGCCTTCTCTTTTCTCATATCGGAAATCCGCTGTTCGTAGTCCATGCGATTGCCGGTATAGAATTTTCGGCTCTGCTCCAACTGACTGACAAAAGTCTCCTTATCATCTGCAAGCATTTTTACCTGTTCGATGATTGCCATATCCAGTGTATTGCCGTTTGCGTTTTTGCTGTTGCACACGGTACGCTGGCTGCGCTCTTTCATTTTGCACACATAGGTGTAAATCACCTTGCCGTCAGCAGTTTTTCGCTTGCTCATCTTCGGATACATACGCTCACCGCAGCTGCAGAACAGCAGACCGGTCAGCAACGCTTCGTTACTGCGTGGTTTTCTGAAAGACTTGGACTTGTTGCGTTCCAATGACTCTTGAACCTGCACCCACACCTTGCCGGGAATTAGTCCGGGATGTTTGCCAACGGACACAATCCATTCACTCGGCGGTAACGAGATACTCGCTCTGCCTTTTTCCTGATCGGTACGATTATATGCCATCATGCCGTGAACACCGTCAAAGGCATCATGCTCGGAGAACAGGTCTGTATCATTCTTTATAAAGAAATCATACGCCTCTTGGTCAGCGACCATGTAGACCGGATTCTGCAAAATCGCTTTGACCGAGAAACGGGTAAAATATTTTCCGTTCTTTGTCTTGAACCCTTGCTTAATCAACGCCGCTTCTGTCAAAGTCAAAGAATCCGTTTCCACATACAAATCAAAAATCGTTTTGACTATATCTGCTTCTTCCGGAACAAGTTTCAACTTGCAGGCTTTCTTTGTCTTTCCGTCCACTGTAATGCTTTTTATAGCTTCGGATTCAAAGCCGGTAGGGGTTGTACCACCTAACCAGCGTCCGGTCTTTGCCAGCTCATGCATATTGTCACGGATACGCTCGGCAATGGTTTCACGCTCCAACTGAGAAAAAACAGATGCAATATACATCATGGCTCGTCCCATCGGGGTGCTGGTGTCAAACTGCTCCTTGATGGAAATAAAAGAAATATCCAAACGGGCAAGTTCTTCAATCAATCCAGAGAAGTCGCTGACATTACGGCTGATACGGTCAAGACGATAGACAATGATTGCCTTAAACTGTCGCTTTTTTGCTGCATCCATCATTCGTTTGAATGCCGGACGGTTCAGATTCCCTCCGGAAAATCCCTCATCTTCATATACTACGATTTTATCTACAGCGGCATCACCAAAATGCACACGAACATACTCTTTGCCAAGTTCAACCTGATTGCCAATACTCTCGCCTTTCCCTGTAAATTTTGATTTACGGGAATAGAGGGCGATAACATCTTCATTTTGTCGCATCTGCTTTTCCTCCTTCTCTTGCTATGTGATGTATCATGTGCTATTATAACATAAAGTAAGCACCAAGTAAACATGACAGGAGGGTTTTCTATGAAATCGATTTTTGAAGAATTAGGCGGCACCTACACTTTAGGCGAGGACGGAATGTATTATCCGAACCTGGAGCTTCCGGTTGAAGAAGAACCACATTACGGTAAGTATGGTCGTATGCGAATGAATTACATAAAAGAGCATCGCCCGGGGTTGTATACGGAGCTTTTGTTCGACGGAAAGCTGGTATCACACTTGAACGACATTGATGATACGGCTCGTCAACGGATGGAGCTGCTGACTCGACAAATGCAGGAGCAGCATGGTGTAAACGAGGAATTAAAAGCTCTTGATCAGATGATCTGGGTAGGTGCCTGCAATAACATCCGCAATGCTGCGGAGGAAATTGTTTTGAATGAACTAATATATTGCTAACGCCAAGGGAGAGAGCTTGTACACATCATGGGTACAAGTTCTCTCTTTTCCCTTGAATCCGAGTTGGACAGAAGTTGTTTTGACATCCCACCAGCTTGTCGGAAAGTTAGAAAATGCAGAAACCCAAATACTTGTGAAACTATTATGAACATGACTGTTTCCTATTGACATTCTAGTTTATTGAGAGTAAACTATAATTAGTTTATTGACTATCAACTGGAAGGAGAAATCTTTATGGCTGAGATTAAAATGGGCGTAGTGGAATCCCACTTCGCTGATATTATTTGGGCGAATGAGCCTTTGCACTCCAGAGATTTGGTAAAGCTCTGTGAGAAGGAACTGAATTGGAACCGTTCTACCACTTATACCGTGTTACGCAAACTCTGTGAGCGTGGGATTTTCCAAAACAACGGAGGAACTGTTTCCTCTGTGCTGACCAAGAACGAGTTCTATGCTGTTCAGAGCGAGCAGTTTGTAGATGAAACCTTTGAAGGCTCCCTCCCTGCTTTCATTGCGGCTTTTACACAAAGGAAGGGTATTTCTCAACAGGAAGCTGCGGAGATTCGACGCATGATTGATGCAGCCGCCGGAAAGGAGTAATCTATGAGTTCACTTTTCTTGAAAATTGTAAATATGAGTATCGCCGCATCTTGGCTGATCCTTGCGGTCGTACTTTTGCGTGTAGTTTTGAGAGAGGCACCTAAGTGGATCAATGTTCTGCTTTGGGGTGCTGTTGCAATTCGACTCTTATGCCCGATTACCATCGAAAGCAATTTGAGCATGGTGCCAAGCGCAGAGGTTTTTCCGAATGAGGTCGTTTCCGGACCATCCTTTGATGTGAATACAGGTTTCAATATCGTAGATACACAAATCAATGATTACCTTGGCGACCGCTACTTTGAAGGTGTGACGGTTCCTGCAAACAACGGAGCTAACATAACAACGATTCTCAGTGTTGCATGGATAGTTGGCATTTTCACTTTTGCTGTATTTGCTCTTGTGAGCTACCGAAAAATCCACAACAAGGTTCGTCCATCGTTAAATGTGCGGGACAACATTTGGATTTGCGATGATATCCAAACACCATTTATCCTAGGCTGCTTTAAGCCAAAAATCTACATTCCGTCCGGAACGGATGAAGTGCAGCTTCCCCATATCATCGCCCATGAGAACGCTCATTTAAAACGCTGTGACCACTGGTGGAAGCCGCTGGGGTATCTGGTTTTAGCAATCCATTGGTTCAATCCGCTTGTATGGATTGCGTATATTTTACTTTGCAGAGATATTGAGTTGGCTTGCGACGAGAAAGTCATTCGAGAATTAAATCAGAGCGAGTCTATTTCCTATTCCGAAACATTACTCTCTTGTAGCGTAAATAGAAGAACGATTTTGGTTTGCCCGCTTGCCTTTGGCGAGGTTGGCGTAAAAGAAAGGGTGAAGCGTGTGTTGAATTATAAAAAGCCTGCGTTCTGGATTGTTGTCGTAGCAATAATTGCTGCTATCGTTACGGCGGTTTGTTTCCTGACAAATCCCAAAACGATTGGTGATTCTATAACACTTGTTGAACAGTCTACACCCGGAAATGGTAATACTTTTACCTATGATACTACCTTTGGTCAAAGTGTAATGAGCGGCACTGTTTATGCCGAGCAGTGGAGTAATGGCACTTGCACAAAATCTACGCCTGCCGTATTAACGAGTGAAGTCGATGAGATAAACATCTTATTGGATGTTCGTCGTGAAAACGGTCATTCAGTAGGTGTTGATATTCAAGTCGATACCAACGAACATGGTGGTTCCTTCATCACATATTTTGCATTCCCTGAGAATTATTCCATCCTCGGATGGAGCTGCAACGGTTATGAGTTGAATAAACCTATTCTAATCCAATCCGAGGCGGAAAAAATTTTGGCAGCTATGGTATTTGATGTGGGAAATGGAGTGAGGGTATTTAGTCCCGAAGTGCTTGTCAATGAACCTGAAAGATTGGAAAATGTAGATTATGCAATCGTGATTCGTGCTTCATTTGATAGTACCAACTTGGGCAATGAAAATTCGGAACATACTTCTCACTCAGCAGATAGTGGTGCTGTGATTCCGATGGTTATGGTGAATGACACACTCTATCTGTACACAGGATTTGAAAATACAGATGCTCACCACGATGTGATGAATGGCAAGATCACATCCTCTGTTCACGGGAACACCAAGCCTACCGTAAATGATCAATCGAATTTTGGCGAGGGATACGCATATCAGTACGGTGCTGCCGAAGGAACCATTGAAATCTACATGGATGGTAAATGGTGCATCTTTGCTACTGAAGAAGTGCGACAGGATATTCAATTTCCTGTTGCTGATGGAGATGTTAACGGATCAAACGGAGCTGAGTCGGGAGAAACTACATCAGTAGTGGCAGGAGTTTCAATGGTGGATGCTTCTAAGATTGCCAGCATTGCTGTAACCAACGGCAATACCGGAGAACAGAAAACAGTTACTGGAAAAAAGGCATATAGCGATGAATACCTTGCCTAACGTGACTATGATGATGGAAAAGTATAAATCCCGGGAAGGCGATATTGAAATTTCAAATCAAAGTGGAAAAGGACTGAAAACCTGGGAATGGTATGATATTCAGAAGTGGGAAAACGGTGAATGACACAGGCTGGATCAGCTGACGGATGGATTGTGGACAGATACTCTATACCAGATTCCAGCGGGAGAAATTACGGCTTTTTCTACGAATTGGAAAACGTGGTATGGCGACTTGTCAGACGGTAAATATCGCATCATAAAGAAAATATATGAAACGATAGAAGATGAAATCCATACTCATTATCTGGCAGTAGAATTTGAAATTCGATAACTGTCCAAGTACAATGTCAAATATAATTATTGCATCCTTAGTAAAGGAATACCATCGCAGATACTTCCAAAGTAGCAGCGATGGTATTTTTTCTGTTGAAAATACTGTGTAGTACGATATGTACACAGGAAGGACAGTATATTTTTCACTGGCTCAGATATATTGTAGAGCAGCAATCCACCACTACCATTCCAAAATCGGAGTGGTAATGGTGGATTTTGTTATCATCGCTCGTAATCTTTTTGCTTTCTTTTGGGAGGTTTTTGCATCTGTGATTCTGGTTCTTTGCGCTGAAGCATTTGAGTAATAGAAGGCTTTCTGGTAACTTCCCCAAGCATTTTCTTCACTTCCAGCTTGCTCTGACGCATCATATCATAATCATATTTAACGCCGTAGATTTTTTGAAGCTGACTGGCTGCGGATTGCTCTTTGCCAGTGCGAAGCTCCATTCTGGTGTCGGTCAATTCGCCTGCATCCACATCGGCAACGGTTTTTTCCAAATCCCTGTATCTCTCCAGTGTTCTGTCCAGTTCGGCAGTGAATTTATTTTCTGCCTGTTCCAGTGCGTCCATCTGTGTATCAAGATTCTTGACTTCCTTTTTGAATTTGGAGAAGGCTGCATCATCCGCACATTCCATACTGTTCAGAAGCATGGACTTTTCGGATTTCAATTCCTCCAAATCCTCAGTCAGCGTAGCAACCTGCTCCGACAATTTCTGATGCTTTATCACATGAATAAAGGGTAGAGAATCCTGTTCTGCACGGAGCTGCTTTCGCTCTGTGTTTTTCTCTTTGATTTCCTGTTTGATTTCCGTATATCGTTCCACGACCGGTTTTACAGCATCCACATAGTCAGAGATTTTCTGCTTGCTGATACGGATATGGCTGATGCGGTACATAAGAACAATCATATTCTCACGCAGGGATTCCAGTGCATTTGCCAGCTCCGGAATCGAAGTTTTTACTGCAGCAGCCAGCTTTTTGACCTTCGCTTTCAGCTCCCGGAGAAGGGCGTTGTCCGCCTTGATCTGGCGATTAATTTCGCAGCGGTCAGAAACGATACCCATCGCTTCCAGCTTTCGTGCGTGATAGCCCTCGTGGATGGTTGGCAGTTCATCCAATCCCCGTGCGGCGTGACTGCGGTGATCGATCCGGGCATCTATCTCCGGATACTGTGCCAAATGCCGATTGGTAACGGTTGCCCATTTTTCCCGCCAGATGAGTAGCTGTTCATCGCTGTTCCAACGCTGAGAAATTGGATTCTGTCTGCCATACTTTGTACTTTTGGGATACTTGTTGGCTCGTTCATAACCTTGCTTCTCAGCTTCTGAAGGTGCCATATACACCTTTCGCTCGCCAACCAGATATTGATACTGTTTCTCCCAGCCCTCCGCCTGTGCGATCTTATATTCAGCAGAGGTAAATCCCCATTCTGCGCCATCCCTCACGCACAGATATTCTTTTTCGGTTTTATGCTGCCATTTACCGTTTTCCTGTAAGGGGCGAATACAGTATTTTTGCGGTTTCACTCAGCTGCTCCATATCCAGTAAAAATCGTGGAAATGCCATATACGGCGGTATCAGGGTATCCTTTATTAGAAACTGTGTCATGCGTTCACCTCCTTCCGTTGTCAGAATAGATACCGGTTATTCCCCAAGAAAATCCCAGTCAAGGTCTGCATCTTCCGGTTCGGATGCTGCAACAGCTACCTGCGGTGTAATCTGAGCAATACCAACCATACAGCCTGCCAAATATACCGGTAGGGTCCTGTTCATGGCATTTTCCACCGCTGTTACAATCTGCTCCACGAAGCGTTCCTCACGCTCTCTGGTTTCCAGATACGGCTCATCTTGCTTCTTGTAGTAACGGTCAAAGTAGTCCACCAGAGAAATGGCGATAATCTGGCTGTAGGATTTGAATTTCTTTTTATCCATCGTTTGCAGATACTGCCACGCCCGGTTCTGCACATCCTTGTCCAGATTGAAACGAAGATTTGTGCTGCGGATATTCTCACTCATGCTTACTCCTTCCTGCGAAGGCTGGCATGGGCGAGATATTCATATCCCTTAGCAGTCGCACAAATATCATCCAGAATGGTTACACGGGTTTCATCGTACTGCCCGAAGTTTCTGACCAGACAGCCACCACCGCCAACAATATACAGTCGCATCAGTTCCGGATTGTATTCATAGCGGCGGAGTGTGGCGAAAATATCCGCTACATACCTTTTCGCAATGGCAGTGATACAGTCCAGATAAGGCTTGCCGATGTCCGCTGTTCCATAGCGAAGCACCTGCTCAATGGTGACTTCTTCGATTTTGACACCAAAGCTGTCCAGCACGGCATTTTTAGCAGCGATCATACACTGGTTCACACCAAACTTCTCTGTCCAACAACGGCTCTCCACCGCCTTTTTATTGTTGATATAGAGAATGTTCATGGTGCCGTTTCCGATGTCTGCAAGGAGATTGGTTCCCTTGAAATCGCCCAATCTGCTGACAATAGCGGGATAACCTTGAGGGAACAAACTGCATCCGACAAAATGGAGCTTGTACTCCTTACCATTGAAATGGAAAGATACATATTCATTGCGGAGCAGGTAAGTTCGGAAATCTTCACGCTGTTTGCGAACCCAGGTCAGCGGCAGACCGGCAGCCAGATGAACATCTGCTTCACGGATGCCATACGCATTCAGCTCTCTGGCAACTGCCATCAGAGTCAAAAGATAATAGTCCTCATCCATGGCTTTGTCCGGAATAAATTCCTTGTGTCCCTCTCCGATGCGGTAATAGGTGCCGTTGTATTCCAGAATGTTACCGGAGAAAATCGGTTCTGTGTCATAGGCAGTAATGCCGGTAGGGGTGACGGTGTTTGCTGTTTTGATGTTGCCGTAGCCATGATCTACGGCGATAATTTTGATGCTTTTCAGTTCTTTCATTTGCTTAATTCCTCCTCAAAAAATTTGATAGTCATAAAAAATGCCCTCTTTTCAGTAGATTTGCTTTGAAGTGGCACCGGATTTTTGAATTTGGTGCTGTTTTCATTGCAATTTCATTCTACTGGAAAGAGGGCAAAAGCACATTGAGCGTGGATTGAGTGGAAATTGAGCAAAAAAAGAAGCAGCCACACACCGTAGTGCATGACTGCTATACAAAATCATTTTTCCTTTTATTCTTTTGGCAAATAACTTTTGTCTATTGAAAGATTAACACAAGTTGCTACTGCAATATAAATTACTAAAATAATAGCCTCTAATACCAAAGTATTATACGGACGAGGGTAGAATCCTGCCGCAACACTTACGATAAATCTAATCGGGAAATAAAGTCCCAACCAAGCAGAAATTTTGTAAAACTTTCTACGGAAGTTCTTTGTTTTTTCTGTTGCACTGGATACTTTCTTCTGATACGCATATTCAAACCCGCCAATGGCTGCAACAAACGGCAGGAAACTTAGAAATGCAAAAAACACATTTTGAAGAATGAACATTGTCATAAACTGCATCAAAAGTATCATCACTTCAAGTGTCACCAGATAGATCATAATCTGACCGAGATTATCGTTTTGAACTTCTTTTATCTTCGGCAAGTCATTATCACTTTGGTAATCATCGTTCAGTAAGTAATCTGTTGTAACATCAAACAGCTTGCTAAGTTGAAGAATGTTATTTGCATCAGGCATCGCAGCTCCTGATTCCCAACGAGAAATAGCTTGTCTTGATACATCCAGTTTTTCAGCCAAATCCTCCTGAGACATTCCATTGGACTTTCTCAGTCCTACAATTTTATCAGATAGTTTCATATGAAATCCTCCTTTGCTTGGTGACTTCATTGTACTTAAAATCACTATAATTCACCACCACACCGACTTTGCATATCCGCAACAAGAGTTTACATTGTACTATTTTTCAAGAATTTGCGGGTCAAGAAGGAAATCATAGATATTCACGGTCAAAATACCATAGTTATCATAGTACGGCTGTACAATATCTTTTGTAATAACAATCTTCTTGAAAGAATCGTCTATCTTTCTAAACGGTCTGATTTCCTGAGTACGTTTCGCTTCATCAGGTAATGAATAAGCTGACTGGATATAATATCTGGAAGAACCGAGATTGCATACAAAATCAACTTCCAGCTGTTTACGGGTTACCTTTCCTTCTTGGTCTTTTTCCGCAATAATAACAACACCAACGTCCACGCTGTATCCACGCATACGCAGTTCGTTATAAATCACATTTTCCATGGAATGTGTCTGCTCAAACTGACGGAAGTTAATCCTTGCGTTGCGAAGCCCAAGATCAGAGAAATAGTATTTCTTTGGAGTTTCAATATATGCCTTACCCTTGATGTCATATCTCTGTGCTGATTCAATCAGGAAAGAATCCTCAAAACAATCCAGATATTTCTTGATCGTTTTTGAAGTGATTTTAGATTTTTTTACAGTCTTAAAGGTATTCTTTAACTTCTCAGGATTGGTCAGAGAACCAATAGCAGAGGAAAGGATATTCAGCAGGTCTTCCAGTTCTCCAATATTTTTAATCCGGTTACGTTTGAAAATATCTCGAATATAAATTTCGCTAAACAGGTTTTGCAATGCTGCCGCCTTATCGCTGCTACTTTCACGAAGAACGACCAGCGGGATGCCTCCGTAAAGCATATATTCAGACAATCCCATATACTTGTCGCCTTTGAAAACCGACATAAATTCCGAAAAACTCAGTGGATACATATGGACTTCATCTCCACGTCCGGCAAACTCCGTAACAATATCTTTGGACAGGAATTTTGCATTACTTCCGGTTACGAATACATCCATATTATCTTTGCGAAGATAACCATTCAATACAGATTCAAAGCAGTCCATCAGCTGAACTTCATCCAAAAGCAGATAATACATTCCATCCGTGGTAACTTGGGAACGGATATATGCCATAAATTTCTCCGGATCAACTCCACGTTTTTCTTTTTCAATTTTGATAAGGCTTTCTCCAATCAAATACAGGTCATCTGCGGAATCAAACGCAAAACGAATAATATGGTCAGCAGGGACACCGGACTCTAACAAGTGATTATAGAAAATATTATTCAGCAGATAGGACTTTCCACATCTGCGAATACCTGTAATTACCTTAATCAATCCATTGTTCTTTCTTCTAATCAATTTGTCTAAGTAAAAATCTCTGCGAATCTCCATACGATAACCTCCTTAGGAAAGATTTTTGCAACTTAATACAGTTTTCTGTTCTATATTACCATATCGCAACCTTCAAATCAATATGTATAACCGGTTTTAGGAAAAATTTTTGCAACTTAACACAGTTTTCCGTTCTAAAGCCTATTATATGCTTCAATCAGGATATTATCCCTGTATTCTCTCATTGTTTTATTCTGTTTCAACAAAGGAAAAGCAGCCACACACCGTTAAGTACATGGCTGCCCAAGGCAGTTCTTTATTTAATTTGAGGCTACGACAGACTGCGATTTGAAAAATGATGATTTTATAAACTATATACCCACTAATCCCATTGTAACTTAATCTTGCCATCTGCTTTTTCAAATTTAAGTATTAGATCTATAAATGAGTAAATCCTAAATTTTGCACAAAAGAAAGACACCCTCTGCTGAATGATGTATAATTGAAGTGCGACCAACAACCTACTCATTCAAACAAGGGGGTGCCTATTGCAAACATTATACATCATTCCAATAAGATTTACAATTACTTTAAAGTTCTCAACCTCAACTGTTTTTTATCCGATATTTACCTGCAGCATTTTATGGCTATCATTCTTTCTACCTTTTTGCGTGGATACCGTGGCAAAACAACGGATTTCGCCTTGACCAGCCAACATCATAGAACGATTGTGGCTCACTTCCTGAATCAGGGAAAGTGGAATGATTTCCTTTTTCAGGATGCCCTAAGAAACAGCGTTGCATATTTGATCTACCGGGAGGCGACTATTTCCGGTCAGCCTATCTTTTGCATTGTGGATGATACGATTGCTTCCCATACAAAGCTTTCGTCACAGGCTTTGCATCCAATCGAAGCTGCGTATTTTCATCAATCTCATCTGAAAGGCAGACAGGATTATGGGCACCAGATCGTGTCCGTCATGCTTTCTGCAATGGAATCACTCTGAATTATGCCGTTATTCTGTATGATAAAACAAAATCAAAGATCCAGATCATACAGGATATTGCTGCAGAACTTCCTATTGCACCGATAGTTTCCTACTTCCTTTGTGACAGCTGGTATACTTCAGCCAAAGTCATGGATTGCTTTGCTAAAAAAGGATTCTACACCATAGGGGCTTTAAAAACCAACCGAATCCTCTATCCTTGCGGAATCCGTCAGAAAGCCAGTGCATTTGCCCTTCACTTGCGGAAAACAGATCCAAACATCAGCCTTGTGACCGTTGATAAAAGGCAGTTTTACGTATATCGGTATGAAGGGAATCTGAATGATGTTCCCAATACAGTGGTTCTACTGAGCTATCCAACACCATGTTTTGGGATTCCAAAAGCACTGCGGATCTTTGTTTCAACGAATGCAGCATTATCCACGCAGGAAATCCTGAGACTTTATACCCAACGCTGGCAAATTGAACTGTTTTTCCGACAAAGCAAGAAAAAGCTTGGTCTGGATAAATATCAGCTGCGTTCCCAAAAAGGAATCCAGAGATACTGGCTGATGATGTCATTTGTCCATTATATGTGTTGCACTTGCAAAGGAACCTATATTTTTTTACATATAGAATAACCAACTTCTTCCCAAACAGGATCCTTTAGATAATCTATTGCATCCGAAATAATAATAAGCAAATCCATATAGCATTTGGGTGATGATTCCTCTTTTTTATATAAACTCAAAATATACTCAAAATAGCCATCAATAAAGTTGACAGACCATTTCTGCGACTCACTACCTTTCATGAAATAACACCTACCTTTATAAATTTAGTCCAAAAGAAACCAACGATATCAGCCATGAAACTCCAAAATAAAAAACAAATGACATAATTCCAGCTGTATTAAAAAAAACTACTAATCTACTTTTTTCAGAAATAATTTTTTCTAATAATTTCTTTTTACAATAATACAAATGTAAAAGTATATTCTTCTTACTACAGAGCAATAGCAGGATTAAAAGCATTAAAAAGAGTCCTGCATTTAATAACATGGTTAAAACCATATTCATTGAAAAGGAAAACAATTTATTTTCCCACAAGAAAATCCCCAGATTATGAATAACATGAAAAGTAATAGCATACCATAAATTTCCTGTGAGGCAGACCAAAACACCTGAAAAAAACCAATCAAAAGAAATATTAATAATAACCCCTGACCATGCATTATAGCAAACAGTATAGTTGTTGCTAAAATTGCAAATCCCTCCCCATAAGACTTCAGCTTAGACCATAGAATTCCCCGAAAAATCCATTCCTCTACCAGAGGTCCCAGTATTACACCTGTGAAAATATCTAAACCACTGTGTAAACTTTTATCATTCATCATTACGATGTCTTGAAATACTTTTGCATACAAAAACAAAAAGAATGCACAAAAAACATGGGATAAAAATATTACAAATGCCGTTAATAAACCTTTTTCCAATACGGATAATTCATATTTGTTTTTAGAATAACATGTATCCAGCAAAGACAACCTTCCCCATTTTTTCATTCCCACCCATACGATACCAGCCCAAAATATATAAAAAGCCATATTTTCAGCAAAAATCGGCATTATTCGCATAAGTATTAGCGAACCCAAATACGCAATCAATAAGATCCATCCTATTTTGCCGGCAATTATTTTTAATTCACATTTCCTTTGTTCGTCCATCGTGCATATATTCTCCATATAAAAATGTCCCATAATTATCCTCCTGGTTTTAATTTGCTCCTTGCAACTTTTAAGCAAAAATTATACTATAACTTATTAAAAAACTCTTCACGTTTCTTTAATGTTCGAATAGCAATCCTGATTAGTTGCAGATATTTTGCTTCTAAATTTCTCTTTCCAGTTAAGCGGTTACAGAGCATGTGGCATATTGAAAGCAAAATGTGTTGTTTTGTCTCAGTTAATGTAGGTGCAAAATACAATGCTTTTTTCAGGAATTGTAACTTTTCTTTTCTTTTTAAATAAATTGACAAACTTTCTTTTAATCGCTCATCAATATTTTCTATAGCTCCCTTATCCAGTTGGAAAAGTATCATTATCTTTTCCGATGTGCAAAGGAAAGTCATGACTTTAGCACTTTTATGAAATCTATAGCGTAGTTTTGTGCAATTTTTCAAATTTGCTCATTTATAGTATTAGAAAATATCTACATTTTTCATCGACAGTCAACATACCGGTTTTTATCTCTGGTGTCAAATCTAATATGGTCTCTTTATTTTTATTTTCTACAATAACATGGATACTTCCTTTTGAGACATCGCCATCCAACTTAAAAGTATATTAACGACTTTCGTTAAATTTTATTACCTTTTTTACATATCCGCTACAAGATGAAAAAGAAACTTCGCATTTATTTTTCCCTCTGAGTGAAACAACAAATAATAAGGCTCGTTTTGCGTTCAAAATCATATATCCGTTGACCCATAAAAAATAAAACAAAACCAACATTGAAATAAATACAATCGCTAATTTCATGAATTCACTCATGCCAACACCTCACAAAATTCAATTTTTCGCATCCAACCACTGTCTACCTAATTGCACCCCAGCCTGAGTATAAGTTTCTAATATGTCCTGCTTCTTTTCTTCAATCAGTTCCGGTTCAGCATCAAACAGCACCTCATAGATAGCCAGAGCGTTCTTAAAGTGTGTGGTAGCTTGCAGCACATCGCCGATTGACAGACAGATATTGCCCATAGCTTCTTGTACAACGGCATAATCACCGGACACATCAGAGTTAGATTCTTTGATGACACGAGACAGCCTTTGTAATGCAGATAACCCGAGGTACGGCTCACCCATATCCGTCAGCAGTACCGCATAATTGGTGATTTGCGGAATACTGTCATGATAAGGCGCCAAGCCGTATTGCTCAAGCAAGTGAATACCCGTTTCCATATGCTGCTTTGCCAGTTCCAACTTACTGGTCTGCTTATACAGACCGCCAAGGTTTGCATGGAGATTCGCTGCAAGAAGGGCGTTCTCTGCGGTCACTTCGGAGATCAGCGTCACAGCTTCTTTTTCCAGCTTGATTGCCTTTTCCGGTTTCTTCTCATTAGCGGCACGGAAGTCCAGAAGCAAAGCACGGTCAGAAACAGAACCAATGGTATTGTCTTTCAGCATAGAAGCCAGTTCTGTCAAAATCAATTCCATTCCAGATTCATAGCCATACTTCTGCATATACGGAAAGGAATCTTCCAAAAACCGGAGATAGGATGCAGTATCGTCTTTTTCAATCGAAGTCACGATATTATTGACCGTCTGGAACAACTGTTTGTAATAGGAAACTTCTTCGCCATGCCGTAGACAAAGTTCCTGCAAGCTGTTGAGCAGGGTGTGGCAGTTCCGGACAGAAGGCTTGGTTTCTGTAATTGCTACTTCCTGAATCATCGGATGCAAGGCAATCGAATGACAGGACTTTGTCTGTATGAATCCTTTTTCCACCAGATCGTTGATGGTATTCATATTCCGAAGCATCAACCAGCCTGCAAACACACGGGAACTGATACCGGTTGTCGGTACAAACGCCATGCTCCGCATAATATCCTGTTCATCACCGGCAAGCTGATACAAGGAAAACAATGTATGGATATGGTCATAGTAAGTTGCCTTGCGGCTCTGACCGTCCTTGGTGATGCCGATTTTATCATCAGCATCCAAGGATGTTTTTTCTTCTTTCAGCTTTTCCAGCAAATCCATCGGCTCCAGAATACCCGTTTCAAGCAGTCGAGCTGCCAGTTCTACCGCCAACGTGTGACTGTGAACCGTATCAATGATTTGTTCCAATACACTCTGGTATTTTTCTGCGTCCGAGAAAAAGCAACCGGCAATGGATAATAACGCCTGCTTGCCTGCAATTTCGGTTACTTCCATGGAATCGTAGTTATCAAATCTGCTGCGGGTCGTGAACAACATACGGCAGCGATATTTCATCACAACAGAAAGAGTGCTGTCCTGAGAAGCCGTAGTATTAAAATTATCTACAATAAACAGCGTATCTTCTTTCAATGTACGCAGGAAGCGATTGTGTTTGCGGAAGCGTTCCTGCTCGCTGTCATCCGGAAGGTCATCAGCAAAATCCATATCCGCTATATCCTGCATCAGATTACCGGTATAGGTCAGATACAGAACATTGGTGTATTCCTTGCGGTGCTGCTTTGCATAGGCTTTTGCCAGTTCGCTCTTACCGATACCGGCGATGCCATGAAGAAATACCTTTCCATGCTCCAATAACAATTCGTGAAGCATTTCCAGTTCTTTTTCACGTCCGCAGAAATGTCGGCAAGGCTTTGGTGCTCCTTCATCAGCAATGAAATCACTGAGAATTGGAGAAAGCTTTCCGTCAGCAAGGAGATTCTTTACCTTTGGGTCACGCTTGATAAACTCACGCTCCATGCCGAAGCAAAGAACATCCGCTATAAACGATGCTTCATCCTCTCGGCTATCACAAGGATAGTGCCGGGAGCATTCTTTTTTTACTCGTTCCGAAATGGTATCATCCTGCATTAGCAGTCGGTATACTTCCTGTGCAGCCATAGAACTATCATACATTGAAAGCAGTACATTGTTTTCCAAATCTGCTGCCAGTTTTTCACGATTGCCATCTCTGGAATAAAACTGCGTTATTTTCGGACTGATTTTTGCCTGCCCGGTGAACCAGCGGCAGACCAATGCCATATCAAATGTAATCGTTTCCTTTGTTTGGGTAAACAAGGAGCTAAAAACATCTTCTAACAATGCAGTTTGGTTTGTATCGTAATCGTCGCTGATAAAGCGTCGAACAATGGTCATGACTGAACTGAAATCACATCTTTCCATAAACAGCCCTCCCTTCGAAAAGTAGTCAATTTATGGTCAATTGGCACTCAATGTGCCTTTGACAGTTTCTTGATAGAATGATATCACGAAAGAAGTTCCGAATATCTTACCTTTTATTATAGCATCAATTCCTATTTTTTGAAGTAGCAAAGCGGCTGCAGTAATGTGGTTATAGCGGACAACTTCTCTCTCATAAACTGAAATACCGAGGGAGGTGCGTGGTATCGCAAGAAAGAGTGCTCCAATCAATGTAATTGTCCATTATCCTAAAACAGAACAGGGGAAACGTGAATTGGCAGAGCGAGTAGCCGGTGTCCACGCAGATATGGTCAATCAGTATATCAAAAAATTAAATTGTCCATCCGATCAAAAGGCGGAGTTGCTGGGTGCGGTTATCGCATCCGCAAAAAAGGAAGCAGGTGAGCAAACCGATTAAGGCCCCCTCACCTGCTTTTCTTATGCTTTTATTTTCCCTTTGAAATACTTGTTCCAGGAATTGATGTTCATTCGCTTTTGATGATCTTCCCATGCTCGAAGCAGATTAGGTGAAATTCCCATCAGCCGAGCAAACGGTTTCTTTTTTAGTCCCAAACTTTCACGATATTCTCGTATCATCTTTCCTTGTCCTTTATATAAGAAGCGATTGTAATCATCCAGCAGGTCATCCACCGGTACTCCATATAGCTCTGCCAACTTGTCCACAATCTCCTTTGGATAGTAGTCAACATATCCGACTTCAAAATCTATGTAATGTCCACGGCTGATACCGATCAGCTCTGCAACTTCCTTTTGCATCAGGCCCATGTGATGACGGCACCAACGGAGCCTGTCCGGTACATTGGGAATATCTTCGTAGTTCTGATACTGCTGATTGAACAGCTGTGCTTCCAAGATCTTGCGAGGGGCGATCGGTCGGAAACTATGGATATACATAGGTGCATACCTTACGCAGCCGTCCAAAGCAGAGCAAAGGATATACATATTCTCGGATACCTGTGCCAAAATACGCCATCTCGGTTCTTTTCGGCTCTGGGGATACTGGTTTGGAACCATAAACGCATCCGTGAGAGGATAGCATTCTCAATACATCGGCTGGCGTAAGTCGAAAATCTGGCCCGGCGGGTGGAGTCGAAGGTGTCCAC
>ENA-OROK01001320-OROK01001320.1-human-gut-metagenome-genome-assembly--contig:-NODE-1320-length-24487-cov-5.167526_pt1 | contig 24487 bp, 22 predicted proteins | sample MGYA00242127_ERZ509046 | MGnify/ENA primary metagenome ERZ509046 (study PRJEB26280, sample SAMEA2338728) | human gut metagenome | biome: human gut; feature: human-associated habitat; material: faeces... | reverse complement strand
GTATTTCATTAAAATACCCCCAATACTGGGTGTCCAGTATTGGGGGTACATATCAGTTGGAGATGATACAATGAAAATATTGCGGATAACTGTGAATGGTTTGCCTTTATTTAAACAGGAGTTAGATCTTTTATTTTATACTCAGCAACGAGTTGGTGAAGATGATAAAGAAAAACTCTATAAGATAGAGCCTAATTATTACCTGCATACAGCTTGTGCTTTTATTGGTATTAATGCTTCTGGCAAAACTTCTGTATTGAAGGTAATTAATTTAGCTTTAAATATTTTGCGTAATGAACCTATCAATCATGTTGAGTCGAGGAATATTCTTGGCGGTTGCGAGAATGCGTCGTTTAAAATTTGCTTTTTTGATAACAAGCGTAATATTTGTTGTCTGGAAACTGTTGTTAAATCTAAAAAAGCTAAAGCAGGGGGATATGTGTATTCTATAGTTGAAGAAAAGCTTTGGGAAAAGCCTGTCAGCAGCGTTAAATCTAAAAAATACCTTACTGATTTTTCTGGCCTGCGTCCAATAGCAGCCAGAAATACAGATGAGGCTTATCTGCCCGATGACGTAAGTTTTATCATAGCTCATAATAAAAAACAAATGATAGGATAGATGTGTTTAGCCTGCTTTCATATACCAACATTAATGTTCTTCCGTTTACTGATGATATTCCGTTAGAAGTAATTACATTCCTTGATCCTACTATTGAAAAGTTATGCTTTGAAAAAATTGAAGATAAGGCGTTAATTCATTTGAAGTTTAAGGGAGAGGAAGAGCTTATTTTAAATAATGCAGTAGAACTTGAGCAGTATCTGTCTTCTGGTACTATAAAAGGCATTATTACTTTTTCCATGGTCAAAGAGGTCTTGGCATCAGGTGGCTATCTTTTGATTGATGAGCTTGAAAATCATTTTAACAAAGAGATAGTTGTCACATTGATGCGCTTCTTTATGGATAGCAGCTTAAACAAAAGTGGCAGTACGTTGATTTTTACAACACATTACTCGGAATTACTAGACGAATATGATAGAAATGATGCTATTTATATTGTAAGAAACCGCAATGGTATTACTGCTGAAAATTTGAGTTATATTTTAAAGCGCAATGATATAAAGAAGAGTGATGCTTATCAGAGTGGCTTTCTTGAGGGAACTACACCTGCCTATGAAGCTTATCTGCGCTTAAAGAAAAATTTAGCTGCTTCGCTAAAGTAAAGGAGGCAGTTAGATGAAACTAGCAAAATATAAAGCTTGTATCTGTGAAGGCTCTGCTGAGTCAGCAATCATTGATATTTTAGTAGATAATAATTTGTTGATTTTTACACGAGAAGAAATGTTGGATGAAAAGGTTATCAGATGCAGAAGCGCGAAAAATTTTGAAGAAAGATACTTACGCAAAGGCTTTGATGAACAAATTTCTGTTATACGCATTTTGGATTCTCGTAGGGAAAGCTTTAAGCTAAGCAAAGCTTATGCGTATAAAATAGATGTCGTCAACGTGATTACTGCTCCTGAGATTGAAATGCTGATTATTCATAATGAAGGAGCATATGAACGCTTTAAGCGTTCCGGGAAGAAACCTAGTGATTTTTGAAAAATGGATTTGCGCATGGGTAATGTAAAGGCATATGATTTTGTGAAAGATTATTTTGCTAATCCTAAAATTTTAGTTGATGCTATAAAAGAATACCGCAGGGTTGCTAATATTCCTAAGGGGGAGTACAGTTTGGCAGATTTGTTGAAATAATGGAGTTGCTTTCTGTTGTTCCTATTATTGTTCCTCTCTGTTCCATATATTTGTGGTGCAATCAGAACGGTTTTAAGAGAATTTTACAGTGAATAAGTACTATATATAGTGGCGCAAATGGCGCAATTGCCACAAATTGTAGTTTGACTATTTTTGCTAAATCGTTACAGCGGTTTACCCCGCACATGGTTTGTCACCCCCACCCACTCCGCCAACTATGGCAATCGGCTCTCAGAGAAATCTGAGAGCTTTTTTGCTGCCTGAATATAATTCTTGAAATTGTTTTTCATTTCTCTTTATGCGGTCTGTATGTTTTGCCTTGCTTACCCATTTTCGAAGCACAGCGATTGCAGCAGTAGCGTTTGTCTGCGCGGCGTCCGCTGATGAGAAAATAATTGCTGCATTCAGGATTGGCGCAGCGGTGGTATTCGCCCGGATTGAGCAGCAGCTGATACAAATCAAGATAAATTGCCTGCATAAGATAGCTGCATTGCCAAAGGCTGGTAAATTTTTCTTGCGCCAGGTCCATTTGCGGTCTGGCGGTATAGATATTATCGTTGATGATGTCGAGCAGGACGCTTCTGGCAAAAGTGTGGTCAATGGTTGTGTTGGGAATATCTTCAGCGAGAATTATAGCAGTAAGCTGTTTCTTCGTCAGCAGGTCCTGGTCATAATCATCAAGCGTGTGCAGCATATGCTTGTCTACAATGGTGAGAAAGTTTTGCAGCCTGCAGGCGTAGTCTGCATCTGTTTTACGGATATTCTTGAGCAGCTGCGTGTGCGAAATTCGCTTGTGCGTAGCAAAGTATTCTGCAGTTCTGAGAGTAGGTGCTTCGATGCGCGGCAGCAGGTAGTGAAGGCCACGTGCGCTGTAATGCAGCAGGTAGGCAAGCGCATAGATAACGCCTGCCTGTGTCCCTTCATGTCGGAAGAGATAGCTTTGGACAATAAGCAGGCTGCGGACGATTTTGACGCAGCGGGCAAAAAGGCGCAGGCTCATTATGTCCATTTCGTCTACTTCGAACAGTGTGTAATTCAAGGTAACCTCGGCATCATTGGCAGCGTAGTCTTTTTCTGCAAGTATATCTCCCATAAAAAGGGTAGTGTCGATAAAACTGAAATCGTTAATAATTACAGAATGATTTTCGTCATCAAGGTGTGCACGTTTCCCAAGGCAGCGCTGCGAAGAATAGGGCAGGCCGTAGGCATTGCAGAAAGCAAGCACCTGCGTTTTATCGCTTTCGTCAATATTGGCGAAGGAAATGGCCAGGGAAGAAGCTGCCGCACCTTCCTCACTTTGTGAAGCGATAGTTTGCGTATGAAAGGGGCCTTGGGCGCAGATAAAGTCGTCCTGACCGTTAAAAAAGCGGCGAATCTGATAATTGCCGCAGACATTATTGGTGAAAAATTTGGGAATCACTGGCGCTGGAAAGGCGCGTTGCATTGTCGTCATAGGTATAACCTCGCAAAAATCTAAAATCTTATGTTGCTAGCAGATGCTGATGTTTTGTCGGCATCTGCTTTTTCGTCATTATAATATCACAAAAAAGAAATTTTATAATGGTATTATTGTTTTTTGCTTCATCTTATACTAAATGTAGGCGGTGGTCAAGTAAGCCTGCGTAGCTGGTGTCAAATATATTCCACATATATAAAATTTAAAGCACAGCAAGAGGTACTTTTTTAGTGCATAATAGAGGGGAGAGATAAGGAGTGGTAGTTTGTTTGAAGAAAAATATAAAACTATTGGCTTGAACATTATGTATTATCGCAGGGCATTGAGTCTGACACAGAGCGAGCTGGCGGAGAAAGCCAAAATGTCAAGGGCACGCGTTTCTGATATTGAATGCGGCAAGGGTCCCTTTAATATGGAGTCTATATTTTTGCTGGCGCAGGCCTTGGGGGTTGATCCTGTACGGCTTATGCAGGAGAAAGAGTGAGAAATAGCGAAAATAATAATTACGTAAACACATTGCCCATTCCGAAAAGCAAAGCATAAGAAATTAAACCATATGTAAAGTTATGAAAAAATTGTGCAAAGATATGAAATCGAGAATATGCGATAATATATTGGTAAAAGGAGTGAGGGCTAAATGTTTGCGTCGAGATACAAGAAAATAGGTGCCAAGATAGTTTTTTACAGGAAATTGAAGAGCATGACACAGGAGAAGCTTGCCGACGAAGTTGGTATTACACCGCAATATTTATCGCGTATTGAAAACGGCGGCTATACGAAATGCGTATCGCTTTCAACCTTAATGAAGATTGCCGAGAAGCTAGGGATTACGATGAGTGAGCTAATGGAAGGAGTAGAAGATACTTCTTTATAAATTTTGGAGGCAGCATATGAATGATAAGATAAAGCGTAGTCAGGTAGATGACATTAACAGACGCAATAATGCGGCTGACAGCTATAAAAACAGGTCATTTGGTAAGAAAAAAAGTGTAATTGACGAATATACCGGCGATAAAATTTTTTATAATGCTAATAAGCATATTAATGAAAAGCAATCAAACGTTGACCACATTGTTCCGTTAGATGAACAAATCAGGCGTTATGGCTCTGATTTGACGCCGGAGCAGATAAGAACAATGGCTAATGATGATTCGAACCTTGCTAATACAAATGCTTCACTGAACAAGTCCAAGGGTGCGTTAAATAACCATGAGTATATAGCAAAAAAATATACTGAAGCAGGCGCTGCGCAGATTAACGATGTATCAGAAACCTTATTTGGCAAGAAAATCTTCAAGACAAATAAAAAAGCTGTTGACTGCCCGGATGCTGTGACGAGCGTTAATATGCTAAAAGAAGAAGTGAAGGCAGAGGCGCATATTCGGACACAGGCGACTAAATATAAAATAGCAAATACGGTCGATGAAATAAAAAACAACAAAGTTATCAGTTCTAAGCTGGATGCAGTTGCGCCATCGGTAAAGAAGGCTGCTTCTGCCGGCAGGGAAGCAGCCTTTGTAACTGTAGCTGTTTCCGGCTTGACTAATCTTGTGGGCTTGGTGAAAGGTGAACAGGACATTAAGCAGGCTGTAAAAAATGTCGGGAAGGATACTGTAAGGAGCTTTGGCAGTGCTGCCGGTATTTCGGTAGTGCAGGATGGTGTTGTCGCAGTAGCGAAAAAAGCCGGGGCGAAGGATTTTGCCAAACTTGCAGGTAAAAATTTGCCGATTATGCAGCTGACGATGGCTGTAGAAATAGGTGGTATTGTTGCGAACTATTTAGATGGCAATATCAGCGGCGAAGAATGTTCTGCGCAAATTGTTTGCGGTACTGCAGGTGTATTGGCAGCGAACATGGCTTTTGCCTTGGGCGGACCGGTGGCCGCGGTGGTTACTTCCTTGGTTGTGGGGGAAATAACCAGGGCGGTTACTAAATACCAGATGGAACGCAGGCTGGATAAAAAACGCCAGGCGGAATTTAAGCATATTATTAATACTGCGCTGCAAAGTCTGGCGCAGCAAAAGCAGCGGATTGATGAATACAATAAAGCAAAAGATGCATATATGACAGCGGCCTTTGACGGTGGCTTTGAGCTTGTTATGCAGGGAGTTTACGCAGTAGATGATAAAGCAATCACCCAGGGCCTGAATGATATTCTGGCGGTATTTAAGCAAAAATGTGCTTTTCAGTCGCTGGAAGAGTTTAACAATTTTTTTGATGATAAAGATGCAGTGCTGACATTATGAAGGGGGTAAGATGATATGATCGGACTTATACTTGGGGCAGCGGTTTTCGGCAGCGGCTTTTATGGTGCTGAGAAATCAATGCAGATAGATAGCAGGACAAAAAAGCGTTATGCTAAAGCTTTTGCTATGGAACAGGAAGCCCACAGGCTGGTGGAAGCCAAGAAGCAGGCAGCAGATAATGCTATGAAGAAGCTTTCCAACCGTAAGCGTTCAATATTGATTACTTCAATGCATAATTTTGTTGCTGTGTACAGCAAGCTCATGAAAATTGACTTTCGTGATGACAAGATGCTTGCAGTTTTAAATCAGCAGAGCTTTAGCACAGAAGAAATACAGATTATCCATGCAGTAGCGCAGACAGCAGTAAGACCAATGACAGATAAAGAAATTGCTGTCAGTATCTTAAAGGGCTTCGGTATATTTGGCTTAGGCAATGCGTTTATCAATGATTCTGAAAGGGAGCTGCAAATGGCTGGCGCACAGCTGCGCAGTTCACGTGTTGTCTACAGTCAGGCTGAAAATTTAGCTGCTGTTTTAGACGGCGTGATAGATTCTTGCAATAAGGTGTCTGATTTATTGCCAAAGTTAAACAGGTTGTTCATGCAAGCTATTACATATTCAGATGAACTTATTGCTGCTAAGGGCATGGATAGAGCTGCTTATACAGAAAACGACCGCAAGGCCTTTTGCAGCTGTATAAATTTAGCGGTTACACTGAAAAAAATTATTGATGCTCCTGTACTTACGGACGAAGGAAAGGTTACGCAAGAAACAAAGGAAGCGTTGGCAATTGGCAGTCAGTGTATGCAGGATATAAAAAATTTGTAGATTTGGAGGAATCAAAATGAAAAAATTTGTTGTTAGTGAAAAATGCATTGCTTGTGGCAACTGTTTATTAGAAACAAAACTGTTACAGGAAGATGCTGAAGGCAAGGCTGTGCCTGTAAATGGTGGTTATTTTAGTGATGATTTTTTAGCGAAGGCTGAAGAAATTGTTGCAGCTTGCCCTGTACAAGCTTTGAGCATAGCGGAAGGCGAAGGCGCAGACTTAAGCAAGCTGCCGGAAAAACTGCAAAACGCTTTAGCAAAGATTACCGTTCCGAATGTTACCCGAAAAGATGTTGAGATGCACGCACAGGATTACCGTATGACCTGCTCCTATCCGCAGGGAGAATATCGTTATGATTATTCCAGCGAAAGCAGAGCTATGAGTGCTGCAGAAAATGAATTTGACCGTATCTGCTATTCACAGTATAAGAAATTAATTCTTGAGGTTTTTGTACAATACAAGGAAGATAAGCTGAGAAAGTTTTATACCTTTGATGAAAGTGGCTTCTGGGGGCAGATTAACAAGCAGTATGCAGATGTGCTGCAGGAATTTGCCGGAGCGGCAGCTGCAGGCGGAATTAAGCTGCCGGCAGACTTTAAAGAATTTGAGGTTTTCCCGGGCGGCAGTAAGAATTCTACGCTTGTTGATATCATCAATGCAAGGCTTAAAGAGTTTGAAGACCGCGGCTGCAGTGATGTAATGAGAGAGTTTAATGGCTGCAATTATACTTCCCGTAGTGATTATAGGGATTATATGGATACAGATGATACAGAAGTATATGCAGGTACGAGCTTCTTCGGTAATGATAAATATGAAGATAAATACTGCTATAAAGATGTAAATAAGGCTTGCGAAGAATATATGGGAGATTTGAAGGACGCCATTAATTATGTGGATTACGATTCCCAGGTTATCGATACCATTGATGCGGCCTTAAATGATTACAAAGAGCGTGTGCAAAAGGAAATAGCTAAAAAAGTTGCCCTGATGAGCAAGGCAGTTGCAAATTCAAAAGCAGCACTGCTGAAATAAGGCGGATAAAACTGCTAGGATTAAAGAAGCATTAAATTGTTGTAGGTTTATAAAAAGTGCCGCACGAAATATACTTATGTTAATTTGTGCGGCATTTCTCGTTTTTATTATATTGATAATATGCTATAATAAGTAGTAGGAATTTACCTCAGTTGCAATAAGGTGGCGTTAATCATATCCGAATAAGATATTAGAGATTACAAATGCATTGGTTGACTGAATCTGTTTTTTAGTCAGCAGATTTAGCCTTATGCAGCTAAATACAAATTAAGGGGCTGGTTTCTGTGAGTTGGAAGGTTTATGTAAAAGTCAATCGTTGGCTATGAGTTTTGCTGAAGAATGTTCCTGCGTGGAGCAGGCTTCTTAAGGAGACGCATATTGGCGGTTGGCTTTTTTGATTTAATGAAAGGTGGAAACGCAAGATGTTTGAAGGCGACAAAGAAAAATATAAAAAGTTTCTTAAAAATCTTGAAAATGCTTTGGCTGAAGCTGATATTCAAAAAAGAATACGGGAGATAGTGAGGGATACTAAAGGTTTAGCCGCAATTGATGCTGCTGAGGCGGATAAGCAAAATGAGTACGCTCTTGCAAAAGATAAAAAAATCAAGAAGTCTTTTGATGAACAGGCTCAGAGAATAGCTGAGTTGCAGGAAGAAAATAATAAACAAGCTGCAAGCATTAAAGCTTTAAAAAGAGCAAAAGAGCAGCTGGAGAATGAAAATAGCAAGCTGGCAGAGCAAGTAAAAAATCAGGCTTGGGAACTGGCGCAAAAGCATGAAGAATTGCGCAGCGCAGCTGCCGCAGCAGGGAAGCTCGAACAGGATTATGAAAAAATCAACGCAGCTAACGCTAAGCTGCAAAGGGAGCTTAATGCCTGGCAAAAGGAATTTGCTGAACCGGTTAAATTTTATCAGATGTATATGAAGCTGCCAGCAGCAGTGCGCGAAAACTTTGCCAATGTTATTGCTGACGAATCAGTAATAGCCTTCATCCTGTCAGGAAGTGACATTGACAATATTTGCTCCTTTTGGGATAGCATGAAGCGCAATTATTATCAGCTGCAAGCAGAGCGCGATACCTTGTTGCAGATTTTGGAATATTTACTCAGCGTATGCAATATATATCAGGGAGAGCAGGTATTCGCCTTAATCAAGGATGAAGAAGGAAAATACTTTGATGACGAGCTGCATATGCGCAGCGAAAACTGCAGCAGATATACCGGAGCCATTGAAAGAGTTTTGCTGCCGGGTATTTGGAACAATAGGCTTGCAAGGGCTAATAGAAAAGCGCTTGTTGAGTATGGTGCTTAGAATGCCTGTTAAGAAAAAATTACTTGAAACAGCGGTGCAAGGAGCAAACCTTTGGCCTGCGCCTGCTGAAATAACCGGGCAAGATGATTATAAAAAAAATTTAGTAGAGCAAATAATTCTTTGTTTGAATAACATGGTAAGGGAGCAAATAATTCTTTGCTTGAATAACAGGGTAAGGGAGATGCAATTAATGCGTAGTAAAAAAGATAGTTCGAATACAAAAAATGTTGCTGCTAAAAACAGCATGCCTGATATAACAGCCAGACAAAAAATGATGCAAAAAGTGATGTAAAAAGCGATGCAGGCAAAGCAACGATAAAGCGAGTGCAGTATTTGCCTGTTTCGGAAGCTTTGCTGAGAAAATTTGGCAGAAAATTTACTGCCATAAAAATAATGAATTCATTAGTGTCTCGTATGGAGAAGTATCTTACTACCCAGAAAGATGTTATCAGATTTAGAAATTGCCCAGTGCTATTGCCGCCTAATCCCAGTGCTGATTTTATCTTTGAGGATCCTAAGAAAATAAAAGTAGTACTACGCAATGCGTGTTATAAGCATCCTGGTAAAGCAGAGCAACCAAAAATTGATATAAAGAATCTCCCATTTGAGTTTATGTCTTTTGGTGATTTGAAAAAAATATCAACGGTATTGGAAAAAGAATATAAATACCATCCCTACATTACCTTGTGTGATAGCGGTTATTTTAAAGTATATGACTTTGGGAGGAAAGACGTTTTTTGCTATTTTGGGGGAGTTGTCGGTTGCTGCGAGTCATATGACCTGCTTATTTCCCGTATTCCTAAAGGAGAGCAGCGCATTACTTTTATCCTGGACAAGGGCTTAGAGCCGGTTGATGTGAAGAAGGATTATTTTGTTTTGCTAGCGTTAAAAAAGAAAAATTTGCTGGCTATACAAAACAATAAGATTGTTTGGTATGCAAAGCAAACAGATGAGCTGGTTAAAACCTTGCAAGAGCTGGATTTTTGGGATGAACCATCATTAGAAGAGGTTCATAAAAAATTGGACGACGATTATGCAGACGATTTAAAGAAAGACTTGCTCGCACGTGACAAAGTACGCTTTGACCTCACGGAATATAATGATATGCTTTTGGAGGATCCTAACGGTGGCTCCTGGGAGCTTTGGGAGGCAGAGACGAAGCAAGAGAAAACAGTGCAAACAGAATGCTCCTTTTACGCCCGCGACCCGCGTATGGACATTGTGGACGGCGGCGTTGTTGGCATTGACTTCGGTACGAAATCAACAGTAGTTGTTACCCAAGATGACAGCGATGCTATTGAGCCTGTGCGCATTGGCAAGGGTGATGTTGTCAAGGAACCTAGTGTTAAAGATTATGAAAATCCGACGGTTATGCAGTTTATAGATATAGACAGCTTTATGAAGGACTATCAAAAATACCCGGGCAGACCGCTGACGTGCTATGCGGATGCTACTGCTTCACATACAGCCTATAATGCGTGGAATGAAAACAAAGAATCCCGAGATTATTTTTCGTACTTTGCTGAACTCAAACAATGGGCCGGTGACAGTGAGCGACGTGTGAGAATTCGTGATATAAAAGGTAAGGAGATTAACCTTCCGCCGTATGAGGAGCTGCAGGAGGGAGATTTTGATCCTATAGAGCTGTATGCTTATTATATTGGCCTTCATATCAATAACCAGTACAGCAAGCGTATCTATATGGAATACCTGCTTTCCTTCCCTGTTACCTATGCACTTGATGTGCGTAACCGTATTTTGAGCAGCTTCCGCAAGGGCTTGCGCCGTTCGCTGCCACAGACAGTATTGCAGGACGCGCAATGTATGGAGAAGTTCAGAGTTGAGCAGGGAGTAGGTGAGCCTGCAGCTTATGCAGTCTGTGCCTTGCAGGAGTTTAAGCTTTTCCCGAAGGAAAATGAAAAAATTGCTTATGCAATTTTTGATTTTGGCGGCGGCACGACAGACTTTGATTTTGGTATCTGGCGTAAGGCTAGTGGTGTTAAGGAGAGAAGATACCATTATGTGATAGAGCATTTTGGTGATGGTGGCGATAAATATCTTGGCGGTGAAAATTTACTGGAGTTATTAGCCTTCAATGTATTTTGCAAAAACAAGCAACTGCTGCGAACTAAAAAGATTACCTTTGTTAAGCCGCCGGAGTGCGAGCGTTTTATCGGTTATGAAGGCTTGCTGTCGGATTCGCAGGAAGCGTACAGCAATATGCGCCAGCTGATGGAAAAGCTGCGTGGCTTCTGGGAGGGAAAGGTTCCGGAAGGCAAGCTGCAAAAAGCGGCAGGAAGCGGACAAGGACAGGCAGCAGGCAGTGAAGCGCAATGGTTTAGTGATGGCAAGGTAAGGGTAGATTTGTTTACTGCTTCCGGCAAGCAGGAATCAGTAGATTTGACAGTCGATGCAGCAGAATTGCATAAAATTCTGCAGGCGAGAATTGAGCAGGGCGTGGATAGCTTTTTTGATGCTCTGCTTGTGAATATTAATAAAGACGAATATTATGAGGTTATCAAAAACTGTGATAAGATTAATATTTTCCTTGCAGGTAATTCCAGTAAATCAAAAATTCTTCAGGAAGTATTTAAAAAGAAAATAAGTGATTTTACAAATAAGCTTAAGCAAGGGGCAAAAGAAAAGCAATCCAAGATATCTTTTGATAAGGCCTTCATGCTGTACCAGCCGTTGGGATCCGAAAGTAAGGATAAGGAAAATGCGGCTGCCTGCTTAAAGCGTCCTACAGGCAAGACCGGTGTTGCTATTGGACTTGTACAATGTCGCCCCGGTTCTGTTATCAAGGTAATCAGTGAAAAGAAAACGCAAGAAGAGATTAAATTCCGCTTATTTATTGGTCACAGTGATGAAAATGGATATTTTGAAGCAGATTTAACACGCGACAGTAAATATAATGAATGGCAAGCCTATTTTGATGCAGGAGAAGACCGTTTTGAATTTTATTACACAACATCTACGTCTGCAGGCAGAAAGCGTGGCATTTTAGTTAAAGACAGCAAAAAGAGTCGCCAACAGCTTCCCAAAAACGCTGTTAATGAGGACTGGCTGATTTATCTGCGTCCTGTTGCTCCCAATAAAATTCAATATGTTGTAGCAGAAGATGACAAGGCCTTGAAAAATGGTAAGTTTAAGTTTGAGCCGGTAACAGTGGAGCTTAACTACTAAACTATATCGTTTTAAGCTTGAAAGAGGTGGAAAATGAATAAGAACGAAAAAATTTTGAATGTGCTTAACCAATCACATAAGTATTATTTCGGCAACACTGATATTAAGGTGAATAACGACAGCCAACTGAATATTACTGACAGTGATATCATTTTATACCGTATTGATGAAATAACTTATGAAGAAGAAGCACCGCGTAAGGAAGCATTAGAGAATGTTTTGAGCTCAGTGCGTATTCCCGGAGTAAACTTTTTATATCTGATTGTTGGTGATGCTGACGGCGTTAAATTTTATTATGGCCTTTCCAACGATCCGGAAGAAAAAATAAAGGATAATCTGCTTTTGAGTGACATCGGACGTAATGTCCTGATGGCGAGCATTAAGGGTAATTTTCGTGGCTGTAAGGTTAATGAAGTAAAGCCGGAGGACACTACACCTATTTTAAATAAGGTTCGCCAAATGAAATATGCATCGCGTATTGAAGGCGTGGCGGGAACGATTAAGGATAATGAAGAGTTTCAGAGTGTAGACCGTCTTGTCGATGTTATGCAGGGCGAAGAGTTTTGCCTCTTACTTGTGGCAAAGGCTTTGCAGCCTGATAATATCTATGAGCTGGAGCAGACATTGCAGGAAGCCTATACAACTGTCAGCCCTTTAGCAAAGTATAGCCTGCAGGAAGGCAGCTCGGAAGGCTCGTCAAAGTCTAGCAGTTACACTAAGGGAGAAAATTCCGGTTCCTCTAACAGTCATAGTAAAACAGAAGGTTCCTCTAAAGGTACGAATACTAGCTATGGTACTTCCAAAACGAACGGAAGCAGTTCTGGCAGTTCATCAAGTTCTACTGGCAGTAACAAGGGTGGCGGAGAAAGTAAAGGAACTAGTTTTTCGGAGGGGTATAGTACCAGCTCAAACAAGGGTGAAAGCCACAGCTTTTCTGAACAGAATGGAAGTAACAGCAGCACTTCCAAAACCTATTCACGCGAGTATCTGAACAAAAGCGCCGGGGAATGGATAAAGTACTGTGATGAGGTAATTTTCCCGCGTCTTGATTACGGTAAGGGCAAGGGCGTATTTCTTTCAGCTGTTTATGTGCTCTCTAAGAAAAAATCTGCGTTGATAAAGCTGGAAAATACTGCCTTAGCTTTGTATTCAGGCAAGCAGGGCAATAAGGTTCCGTTGCGTTCCAATAAGCTTGATGCCAGTGACAGGGAGGCAGTAAGGAATTACCAATTGCCCAAAGGTCATTTCAGCAAGGAGATTACTGAGGACGAAAAGCTGGCACGTGCAATGCTTTCTCAGCCTGTCAGCTGCAAAGAAAATTTTGCACTCTGCAACTGGATTACGACGAATGAGCTGTCGATGCTTGCAGGCTTACCACAGAAGGAAGTCATTGGCATGCGTCTGCGTGAAGAGGTTGAGTTTGGTTTGAATTATGACGAACCAAAGCAGGAGGACAGAATTTATCTTGGTAATTTAGTGCAAAATGGTAATGAAGTCGAAAAAACGCCGATATATTTGGATAAAGATGTCTTGGATAAGCATATCTTTATTGCCGGTGTAACCGGTAGCGGCAAAACCACAACCTGCCACAAAATTTTGCTGCAAAGCAAGCTGCCGTTCCTGGTAATTGAGCCTGCTAAGACAGAGTATCGCATTTTGCGCAACAATCCCGGTTGCAAGGATATACTTATCTTTACCTTGGGCAACGATAAAGCGGCTCCCTTCCGGTTGAATCCGTTTGAGTTTTTACCGCACGAGAATATCACCTCGCATGTAGATATGATAAAGGCCAGCATTGAAGCAGCCTTTGACATGGAGGCAGCAATTCCTCAGCTGATAGAAACAATTTTGTACAAATGCTATGAGGATTACGGCTGGGATATTACGACTAATACAAACAGCAAATTTGCAGATCCTTTCGCTGAGGGTGTTTTTGCTTTCCCGACAATGGACGATTTGCTGAAAAATATTAATGCTGTCGTACAAGAACAGGGCTTTGATGAGCGGTTGAAGCATGATTATATAGGCTCTATCCGTGCACGCTTGCAGAGTCTGGTGATTGGCTCCAAGGGCTTGATGCTGAACACGAAGCGTTCCATAAATTTTGAGGATTTGTTGGATCGTAAAGTTGTTTTGGAGCTGGAGGGCATTAAGAATGGTAATGAAAAGGCGTTGATTATGGGCTTTATTCTTGCTGCATTCAATGAGGCAGTGAAGGCTCGCTATCTGCGTGATAAAAAAGCTCATTCTCATATCATTCTGGTAGAAGAATCGCATAGATTGCTGAGTAAATATATGCCTGGTGACAGCCAAAATAAGAAGCAGGGTGTAGAAACCTTTTCAGATATGTTGGCAGAAATCCGTAAATATGGCGAAGGCCTGATAATTGTTGACCAAATTCCCAATAAGCTTGCCGCAGATGTATTGAAGAATACCAATACTAAAATTGTCCACCGCATATTTGCTCAGGATGACAAGGAAGCAGTGGGCAACACAATGGCGCTGAAGGAAGAACAAAAGGAGTTTTTGTCTAACTTGAATGCTGGCAGGGCGATTATGTTCTCGGATAATTACGGACAGGCCTTGCAGGTACAGATTAAAGCAGATACAAGCACAGCCAATACTCCGTTAGAAGATGAGGAGTTGGCTAGTGTGGCCCTTGATTATTATCAAAGCTTTTGTGACAAACCATGCTTTGCAAAGCTGAAAAACTTGCCAGCTGCAGAGCGATTGGCCGCGTTTGATTTTATTCGGGAAAGAGGCTGCATAAGTGCTTTAAATAATGTACAGCAACATAACTATAAGTGGAATAAAAGATATACAGAGGCACTGAGGGTGATTTTGAATAATAAAATTTTCACTGCTGAGGAGCTCGCCAAGCAGGCAATGGATGGAGTTGCTGTTACACCCGGTTTTTATGATGAGGCAAAAAAGAAGCTTATAAGAGACTTTTTCACCATATATGCAAAGGAGGAAAAAGCTAAAGAAAAAGCAGAGTTTACTTTTGAAGCTATTTTTGAATATTAATTTTATGCTTAAAATGATTTTAATAATGGAGGTTATATTATTATGGGATGGTTTTCTTCTGCTATTGGTTCAGTTTGTTCAGCTGTGTGCTCCGCAGTAAGCAGTGTTTGCAGTAGTATTGGTGGTGCAATTATGGGAGGCATTGGTTCGTTAGCACCGGTTATTTCTCCTTGGCTTTCTGTTGCTGTGGCAGTTATTTCGGTCTTAGCGGAGATTTTTACGGAAAAACCGAAGGAGGAAAAGCCGGAAGAGCTTGGTATGAAAGCAGAGCAGGCGGATAAAAAGCCTGAGGATTTTGATTCGATTAATGATTACATTGAATATCTGCGTCAGGAAATAAAGGTTGATGCTGCTAAATTAGAAAACCTTTCTGAAGAAGAACGTATGAAATATCAGGCTGTCGGCTTAGGCTTATATGTCAAAAACATTGAGGAGAAGCAAGGTATGAAGCTTGATCCTGCTTTTTTGAAGGTTGTACCGGAAATGATTAATCTGGGTTATACTGCCCAGGACATTGGCAATCTGATGCAGAGCATGAAAAAGAATGGCGTAAATGATATGAAAATGTATCCGGAATTTATGAAGGGAGAGCTGCTTCCCGGTACGCCTGAGCGTAAGCAGGTATTCACTTCTGTAAAAGATATGGTGGAACAGCATTTCAATGGCAAAGAATTTAATCTTGGACAAGAGCTTGATAAGCTTGCGGACAAAGCAAAAGATTGATGTGAAGAAGGTAGGCATAATGGAAGATACTATTAGCATTGTTGGCTGGATAAGCAGAGGAATATTCAGGGGGCAGATAGCATCATCAGCGAAGGAAAATAAATTTGAAGTTCTCACGTTTGACGGAGAAAGTTCAACCGATTGGCAAAATGTTTCGTTGACGGATATTTTCGAGAGATGCCGCTTTAATAGAAATTTGGCTGCTGTACGGGTAATGCTGTTGGCAGATGCGCCTATTGATGCTCCTGTCGGCTTGGCTGCTCTGCAGCTTTCTTCAAAGGCTTTCAGTTGGCATGAGCTGATTACTGCTATGAAGGAAGTTAAGGATAAGCCATATACCTGGCAGCTTGATGGTGTACCTCTGGATGAAGCAATTAGAAAAGGGGTGCCGAATAGTCTCGCAGCGCGGGATAAGGATAAAGTAGGCTATATCTATAGCTTTCCTGGAATCAAGCGTCCTGAAGTTTCTTCGGCCTCTCAAACAAGTCAACTTGCTGACAACAAGCATAAGCTGAAGCAAGAACAGAAGTTGGTTGAAAAAAAAGAAACAATACGCTTGGAGGACACCAATAATTCTGTTATGAGTGCTTTGCGTAAAATAGCTGAAGAGCCTAAAAACTGATTGAAAAAGGTCGTCGCTTGGCGGCCTTTTTCTTTAAAGAAACCATATTGACAACCATCCTTAAAAGTGTTATAAATTTATATTTGTTAGATGTTTTATGTACATGAGAGGATGAATATTTATGAGAAAAAATACTGTAATTTCCCTGACGGCTGCGCTGTTGGCTGCGAATATATCTTTTGCGGTACCGGCATTTGCCGATGATTTACAGACATACAATCTTGATACGATGGTTGTTACCGCGCAGCGTGAAAGCAAGCGTGATGTTGATACACCTGCTTCCGTTACAACCGTTTCCCAAAAGCAGCTTGTGGAAACCGGTGCTGCTAATCTTTTTGATGCCTTGCGTTTGCAAAGCGGCGTAACTACCTATTCCTATGGCGGCAGCCAGTCCCTTGGCGGTATGAACGCAAAAATCCTGATGCGCGGTGCGAATAAAGGCACTGTGGTAATGATTGACGGTGTACCTGCCAACATCAATGAAACCTATTATCTGGATTCCATTCCTGTAGAATCTATTGCACGCGTAGAAATTGTTAAGGGCGCTGCTTCTACTCTTTACGGTTCCGAGGCTTCTACCGGTGTTATCAATATCATCACGAAAAAGAAAATGCCCAACACCTTATCTCTGACTAAGGGTGAATACGGCAGGGAGAAGGCAGCACTGACATTGAATGCCGACAAGTTGAATTTTGCAGTAGCGCTGGAGCAGAGTGACCCGATGAAGGGATACAGCAGTAATTATAAGCAGATTAATGATTTAAACAAAAAGTCCTTTACTGCAAGCTATAAGTTTGATGATAACTGGAGCTTCTCGCACCAGCACAATGACAGCAAGTATTCCTATGATCAGTATGACAAAACCTGGAGCAAGCTTACCGAGGATGCGAATTACCACTATATTGATGATTTTTCACGCTTACAATATAAGGATGACAGCGTGAGTGCCAATTTGTTTTATAACCGCAGCAACCGCAGAAATCAGACTTACAATGTTACGGGCTCTAAATGGACCAAGTCCGATCATTTACGCTTTGATACCATAGGCCTTGATCTGCAAAAGCAGATTACCGGTAAATTCGGTGATGTTATTGTTGGTACGACGGTTTCCCGTGATTCCTATAAAAATGATATTACCGTAGCAAAAAACATTAAACCAGGTACGAAGATTAACGAATTCAGAACAAATTATGCTGTGTTTGCACAGCTGTCCAAAGATCTTGGCGCAGGCTATACTGCTACCGTAGGTGCCCGTGAAACTGTTGTAGAGGCCAATAAGCGTTACAATGCTTTTACTCCGCAGTTTGCTTTGCTGAAGAAGCTGGATAACAACAGCAGCTTATATGCAAATGCGGCAAAATCTTTTAAGATGCCTACATTTACCCAGATTTACGGCGGCGGCGGTGCCAACTTTGCGGCTAATCCTTTACTGGAGCCTGAAGAAGGCTGGACCTATGAGTTCGGTTACAAAAAGACATATAATACAAGCATGTTCAAAGCTGCTTTGTATTATATGGATTTGGATACTATTGAGTACGAAGGCAAGGGAACCAGCTCCAATCCGTATGTGACACGTAATATGTCCTTTAAAAACAAAGGTCTGGAAATGACCTATGAGAAGGATTTCGGCAGCAAATACAGCTATTCTCTGGGCGCTAATTTCTGCAATCCTATGGGCAAAAATAAAAAAGGCGTATGGGAGCGTAAATTTGCACGCGAGCAATACAATGCCGGCATTAAATACCATGATGCTAAGTTCAATGCTGCGCTGACAGGCATGTTTACTACGGACAGAGCCAGCGGCTGGGGCGATTTGCTGCCGGTAAACTTTATTACCGGCTATAAGTTCGATAAGAGCAGCAGTGTAGAGCTTGGCGTGGAAAATATCTTCGACAGGGATGATATCGTAAGCAATCCGGGCTCCGCTACCAAGTATTACTGCCTGCCGCGCATGGTGCATGTGACCTATACTTATACATTCTAAACATAAATAGGCTGCTATGTTTCTAGGGTGTTTTGTTTGCAAAGCTTTTTAGCTGACTATATTAAATATCCATAAATTGAGCTTATTCAGATGCCAGTCGATAGGTTATAATGATTACATTATTAAAGTGAAGGAGTGTGTCTTATGACCTTGATGAATAAAGCATTGACAATTGCCGGCAGCGATACAAGCGGCGGCGCCGGTATGGAAGCGGATATTAAAACTATGGAGGAGCTGGGCGTTTATGGTATGCCTGCTTTGACCTGCATTGTTACTATGCATCCTACTACTTGGGAGCACAGCGTATTCCCGTTGCCGTTGGATTTGGTAGAAAAGCAGCTGGTGACAGCGATTGAAGGCGTTGGCATCAATGCGATGAAAACCGGTATGCTGGGAAGTGCTGAGCTGGTAGAATTGGTTGCAGCTACGATTGATAAGTACAATTTGCAGAACGTTGTTATTGATCCGGTTATGGTCTGCAAGGGCTGTGACCTGATTCTGGTGCCGGATGCGGCAGAATCTATCAAAAAGCTGCTGATGCCGCGCTGCGATATTATTACCCCGAATACCGTGGAAGCTGCTTATCTTGCAGATATGCCTGAGGTTACTACCGTAGAGCAGATTAAGGAAGCAGCAGAGAAGATTGTTGCTGCCGGTGCGAAGAGCGTTGTTATCAAGGGCGGCGAGCGTCTGAGCGACAATTCCGCAATTGATATTTTTTACGATGGCAAGGAATTCACAGAAATGGCTGTGCCGAAAATTTATCCTTCCTACAACCATGGCGCAGGCTGCACCTTCTCGGCAGCAATTACCGCAGGCCTGGCAAACGGCCTGAGCATGAAGGAAGCTGTGCTGCAGGCAAAGAAATTTGTCACTGCTGCGCTCAAGCATGGCTTTGCTATCAATAACATTGTCGGCTGCACCAATCATACCGCGTATAGAAAATATAGCGAATAAAAGAAATAAAACCGTCATTTCCTCAGCTTGGGGAAATGACGGTTTTTTTGTATGCAAAAATGCTTATTACAGAGTAGTGGAATCCATAGTGCAGTCTTCCAGAAGCTTTTTGGCATCAACATATTGCGCAATGCCTGCAGCTACCTTCTTCGATTCCTTCATTGCCAAAACGACGGTAGCAGGACCATGTACCACATCACCGCTGCTGAAAACGCCGGCGCGGGTGGTCATGCCGTAGGGACGGTCACGGGTGATAACAAAGCCTTGCTTATCAACCTGAATGCCTTTAGTGGAAGAAACAATACGTGCTGCGGGTTTCTGGCCTACTGCGAGGATAACGCAGTCGCAGGGGATAAGCTCCTGACCGCCTTCTGCAATAAACTCACCGTTTTCTGTTTTGGTGATGTTTTGCAGCAATAAACCGGCCAATTCGGTTTCGTCCGCTGCCGTAGCCTGACGGCGGATGTTTTTTAAAGCGCGCATCTGCTTTTTGTTGAAGTAGGCGATAGGCTGTTTCAGGAAGCGGAACTGTACACCTTCGGCAACAGCGGCTTCATATTCGGATGGAAAAGCAGAAATTTCAGCTTCAGTTTTGTGGTAGACGATGGTAACATTTTTTGCGCCGCGGCGGATAGAGGTGCGGGCCGCATCCATAGCCACGTTGCCTGCGCCGACAACGATAACGTTGTCACCGGTGTGCAGCAGTGTTTCGCTGGCATCCAGCTTGCCTCCGTCAGCCAATACAACCATACGCAGAAAGTAGGTTGCGGTCAAAATACCGGACAGCTCTTTGCCGGGGATATCCAACGTGCGCGGCAGAGAGGTACCTGTGCCCATGAAAATTGCATCATAGCCTTGGGCAAAAAGGTCATCTACGGTAAAATCTACGCCGGCAAGCTGCTTGGTGCGGATTTCCACACCGATATGCTGCAGCTCGCTGATTTCACGGCGGACAACATCCTTTTGCAGACGGAATTCCGGAATGCCGAAAAGCAGTACGCCGCCGGGCTCGCTTTGTGCTTCGAAAATAGTAACATCGAAGTCCATTTTGGCCAAATCACCGGCAACTGTAAGACCTGCCGGGCCGGAGCCGATTACGGCAACCTTACCGCGCAGCTTGCTTGAAGGCTGCGTGGGCTTCAAATCATTGTTGTGGGCAAAGTCGGCAATGAACATTTCCAGACTGCCGATTTCGATACCGCATTTCTTTTTGGTCAGCACGCAATGTGCTTCGCATTGACGCTCATGCGGGCAGACGCGTCCGCAGATAGCGGGCAGATTACTGCGTTCGGAAATAATTTCGTAAGCCATACCGATATTACCTTCGCTTAAGGCACGGATAAAGCCGGGAATATTGTTTTCAATCGGACAGCCGGTGCGGCATGTAGGGCGCGCACAGTTCAGGCAGCGGCGTGCTTCCTGAATGGCTTCTGCTGTGGTCATTGTTCTGCTCATTTTTCTACCTCTTTTTAGTCAGAATGCTTACTTTGAGTGTCATAAATAAGATTTTCCAATTCCTTGAGGCGGCCATTTATTTCTTCCATGTGCTTGGCAAGCAGCTCTTCATAATCTGCTACAGGATCTGGCAGCTTATCGTGGTTCAGGTCAATCATGCTTTCGGCATCATTGTTGGAGGCAATACGTACACCGTTACGTGTTACAACACGTCCGGGTACACCAACAACGACGGAATTTGGCGGAACCTCTTTAAGAACTACGCTGCCGCTGCCAATTTTGGAATTGTCGCCTACCTTGAAGGAACCGAGCACCTTCGCACCGCTGGAAACAACAACATTATTGCCGATGGTGGGATGGCGCTTGCCTTTTTCCTTGCCGGTACCGCCAAGGGTAACGCCCTGATAGAGCGTGACATTGCTGCCAAGCTCGGCGGTTTCACCGATAACAAGTCCCATACCGTGGTCAATAAAAAGACCGGGGCCCAGTTTAGCACCGGGATGGATGTCTATACCGGTAAGAAAGCGGGAAAATGTATTAAGCAGGCGTGGGATTACTACCCAGCCCTTCAGATAAAAGTGATGCGCTATACGATGGAGCCAGATGGCATGTAGCCCGGGATAACACAGTGCGGCCTCCAGTCTTGTTTTTGCGGCCGGGTCGCGCAGCATAATGGCATCAATATCTTTTTTCATCTGAGCAAACATGTCAAGACTCCTTTCCTTATATTATATCAACATGTTCTGTAGTTGTCAGCAGTCAACTGTTTTAAGTCGGATTCTTTCTGCCGACAAATACTATTTTTATATTTTAGCACAGATGCCGGTAAAAGGTAAACAGAAAAACTGTAAAACTTAGCAAAAAAGTAGGGAGTAAACATTTTAGAGCATGTATTTAGTGGACAAAATTCTGAAAAATAGCTAATATTGCATCAAATTGCACATTATGAAGCAACGATTTTTTTAGCGGATATTCTTATTTGACTTTACCTATAAGTATGATATAATTGAGTCAAATACTTAAATTTTTTTATTAATGTACGTGTCAAATAGACAGGTACGTTGGAGGCGCACTAAAATGACAAAAGAAATTTTAAAAGAAAAGGCATGTGCGGCAATTGACGCATATGCGGACAAGATAAAGGCAATTTGTGCCAGCATCAACGATGAACCGGAATTAGGCTTCAAGGAAGTCAAAACCGCTGCCAAGGTTGCGGAATTTATGCGTGACCTGGGTCTGGAGCCAGAAACCGGCCTAGCAATCAATGGCGTTAAGGGACGTGCCAAGGGCGGCAAGCCCGGACCGACAGCTGCCGTTTTAGGCGAGCTGGATGCAGTAGGCTGCCCTACAAGTCCGAAGGCGGACCCGGCAACAGGTGCTGCGCATGCCTGTGGCCACAATCTGCAGATTTCCACCATGCTTGCTGCTGCCTGCGGCATCGTAAAATCCGGCGTTCTGCCGGAGCTGGCCGGTGATGTGGTGTTCTTCGGTGTTCCTGCTGAGGAATATATCGAAATTGCGTACCGCAAAAAATTAGTGGAGTCCGGCAAGCTGCATTTTATGAGCGGCAAGGGCGAGCTGATTTATGAAGGCGCTTTTGATGATATTGATATGGCCATGCAGATGCATGCCGATAAAAATATGCCGAAGCCTACGGTTTCTATTGGCGAAAGCAGCAACGGCTTTGTAGGTAAAACCGTTCGCTATATCGGTAAAACCGCTCATGCAGCCGACGCGCCGCATGAAGGTGTCAACGCGCTGAATGCTGCCTGCCTGGGACTTATGGGCATCAACGCTTTGCGCGAAACCTTCCGCGAGCAGGATGTAGTGCGTGTACACCCGATTATTACTAAGGGCGGTGACTTTGTAAATTCCGTGCCTGATGATGTACGCCTGGAGCTGTATGTGCGTGCGAAAACCATGGATGCTATTGATTCTACCCATACGCGCGTTGACGCAGCGCTGAAGGCCGGCGGTGATGCTGTCGGCGCACAGACCGTTATCGAAACATTGCCCGGCATGTTCCCTCTGAGCTGTAACAAGCGTATGAATGAGCTGTTTGCAGCAAATGCGAAAATTGCTTATCCGGACGTAGAGATAAAGGATGCCGGTCATTTCAGCGCCTCTACCGATATGGGTGACGTATCACATCTGATGCCTGTTATCCATCCGTTTATCGGTGGTACGGACGGCCTGCTGCATACACCTGACTTCCATATGGTAGATTTTAATGCCGCTGTGCTGCTGCCTGCCAAAGCCTTTGCCATGATGCTTATAGATTTGCTGTATGATGATGCGAAAGAGGCTAAGGCTATTCTGGCGGACTTTAAGCCGATTCTGACCAAGGAAGAGTATATTGCGAAATTGGAGAGCTATTTTAATAAGTAAAATAGAAATAATTTGTGGGAGGGAATGTAATGAAGAACATTAAATTACATGCCATAATTCTGGCGCTGATCATTGTTTCCGAGCTGATCGGCACTCATACCCTGAAGTTCGGTATCGGTCGTATCGTATTGTTACCGATGCTGTACGCTCTGCTTTTGGGTATTTTGACAACACCTAAATTTTTGAACCTGTCCGGCAGAAAGGAAATGCTGGATGCCAGCAGTCTGGTCGGCGTAACGCTGATGCTTTTGATGGCACGCTACGGTACGCTGGTAGGTCCTACCCTGCCGAAGATTCTGGCAGCTTCTCCGGCGCTGATTCTGCAGGAGTTCGGTAACCTCGGTACTGTGCTTTTAGGCGTACCTGTTGCTGTTTACCTGGGCCTGAAGCGTGAAACCATCGGTGCTGCGCATTCTATCGCACGTGAGCCGAACGTTGCGCTTATCGGCGAAAAGTTCGGCCTGGACAGCAGTGAAGGCCGTGGGGTTATGGGCGTTTATATTGCCGGTACTGTTTTTGGTACTATTTTCTTCGGCCTGATGGCCAGCGTTGCTGCTTCCGTACTGCCGATTCATCCGTATGCACTGGCTATGGCCTCCGGCGTAGGCTCTGCCAGCATGATGACGGCTGCAGTTGGCTCCTTGGCTGCTATGTATCCTAATATGGCTGACCAGCTGGCAGCCTTTGGCGCGGCAAGTAATATGCTTTCCGGTCTTGACGGTCTGTATATGTCCGTATGGCTGGGCCTGCCGATGACCGAATGGCTGTACAAGAAATGTTACAAAATGAAATATGGCGTACTGCCAGAAGCTGATAAGAAAGGAGAGGAAGCATAATGAAAATTAAAGATACAATTATCATTTTGGCTATTGTAACCTTCATGAGCTTGTTCTCCAACGTATTGGGAACCAAGGCTGATATTATCCAGTCTATTCCCGGCCTGCTGATTTTGGCAGTGATTGCTTTTGTCGGCATGCTGTTGTCAAAATATATTCCCGGAGGTATTCCGGCTGCGGCATGGGTTGTAACTCTGGGCTGTATTCTGACTATCCCCGGCGTTCCAGGCAGTGATATTATCAACGGCTATGTAAAAAATGTCGGCTTTGTGGCCTTATGTACCCCGATTCTGGCTTATGCCGGTGTATCCATAGGTAAGGACCTTGACGACTTTGCCAAGACCGGCTGGCGCATTGTTATTCTGGCAATAGTTGTCTTTGTAGGCACATATATTGCCAGCGCGATTATCGCTCAATGCATTTTGAAGGCTTTGGGACAAATTTAAAAGAATTGCTTCTGACCGGCATCGGCTCGATGCCGGTTTTTTAAAGCTTACAACTTATTGTATACATGCTTTTTCACTAGTCAGTTAATATTGCATCAGCAGTTATACAAAGAAAAAATTATTGGGTATTGAGGCGAATAATGTATAGATATTTGAATAATGATGAAAAAATCGTAGTTCTATTGTGATATGTACCCAGTTTTCTGGACACCGCTAAAAATTTGAATAATTATATTT
>ENA-OROK01001312-OROK01001312.1-human-gut-metagenome-genome-assembly--contig:-NODE-1312-length-24583-cov-4.589082_pt1 | contig 24583 bp, 25 predicted proteins | sample MGYA00242127_ERZ509046 | MGnify/ENA primary metagenome ERZ509046 (study PRJEB26280, sample SAMEA2338728) | human gut metagenome | biome: human gut; feature: human-associated habitat; material: faeces... | reverse complement strand
GTAAATACACAGTTATTGAGGAAACTTCGTCAAACGTCCGCAGTGAACGCAATTAAGTGTATTCGGACTTCTCATACGCATCTACGACGTCTCTGGGAAATTTGAAAAAGGATTCGGGACCCACTTCATAAGTGATTCCCAGCCTTAACAAATCTTTGGAGACGTCTGGATCAACATCCGAAAACACAACTTTAACATTTTTTTCTTTGAGATTATTTATTGACTCTATCAGAGCATCTCCTGCAGAAATGTCTATGCTTGGTACGGCAGACATATCCAGGCACAGCCATTTTACATCATTGGATAGAGTTTCCAGATCTTCACGCAGCGTAGGTGCGTTTGCATAATACATTGAAGAATTAAATCTGTAGATTATTAAACCTGGAAGAGCCTGTTTTCTTGAGGATACAGGAAGTGTTGCAAACTGCCCGTCTTTAAAGACTAAAAGTCTGTTCTTTGGTTTGTATCCTGATTTTACATGAAACAGCAGTGAAGCCACCATAGCAAAAACTATTCCTATTTCTACACCTAAAAACACAACAGCAAATATACTGGCTACAGCGACAATAGCTTCTCCTTTACTTTTTTTGATTATGGATCTCAATCCCTTGACATCTACCATTTCCAGTCCGATTACAAAGACAATGGCGGAGAGTGCAGCCAGAGGCATGTTTGAAAGCGGAGCTGTCAGAAATACAAGAACCACTATCACAATGATCGACATAACAATCTGTGTGAACTGGCCTTTTCCACCGGCATAATATGTTACTTCTGTTCTGCCGGAAGTCCCGCTGGATATGAAAGCACCTGTCAGTCCTGCTCCGATATTTGCTATGCCAAGTGAAATCAAATCTCTGTTTTCATCAAATGAATCATGTGATTTTGAAGAATAAACTCGTGACAGTGAAGCACTTTTAGCTACCGCCACTAAAAACAATGAAGCAATTGTGAGAGACATCTGGGGAAGCATTGAAAAGGAATCTGCCGTGGGAAATGTCAGAGAAGGAAGACCCTGAGAAACGTTTCCAATTGTATCAATTGTTGATTTTAAATTAAATATAATACTTATCAATATCGACCCGATCACAACGATAAGCATATCAGGAATTTTTCGTGAAATTTTTCTGGATAGAAATATAATAAGCAGAGATGCGGCTGCAATGATTATAGATATGAAAGAAACTAAATCTAAATGTGTGAAAACTGCAGATGCAATATTGACCACTCCATTTCCAAGATTGGAAATGCCCAGCATTCCAGGAATCTGTTCCACCATGATTACTATTCCGACACCGGTCAGGAAAGCAATCATGACAGTGTCCGAAAGGAAATCTGCGATAAAACCTAACTTAAGTATTCCAGAGACAATCAAAAGTATACCGACGACCAAGGTCACCATCAGTGCCAGTGAAATATAATCAGCTGAACCTCTGGCAGCCACAGCAGTCAGACCGCCTGCCAGGATTAGTGCTGTAGATGAATCTGCTCCGATTGACAAATGTCTTGATGATGCGAATACTGCAAAAAGCAGAGAAGGAATCAGCAGAGTGTATAACCCTGTAGCCAAAGGCATACCTGCAATATTGGCATAGCCTATTGCTTGAGGTATGGCTACGGTAGCAAGGGTTATACCTGCTATCAAGTCTCCTCTTATCTCTGTTTTCCCATTTGGCAATACTGAGGTAAATAATTTCATTTGCGATCTTCTGAATCAAACTTTTGTTCTATTCGTTCAAGGCGTTCTGACAAATCTTTGTATGCTTTATCAAATTCCTCTTTTGATTCTCCTTCCAGCCGGGTCAATATTGATACCTGTCCTCCTTTTCCAACTACTGCTTTAGATTGATTTGATACGAGATATCTGTTGGCCAGATAGCCAGTCAATGTAGCAAATATTCCTATTCCTGCAATCATCATCAATGAAGCTGTAAGCCTTCCGCCGAGAGTAACTGGATAAAAGTCACCGTATCCCACTGTAGATATTGTAACAATGGCCCACCATAATGCGTCAGTAGGTTTCTGTATATTGGCACTTGGATCTGCTGATTCAAAACTATATGCTGCCATTGATCCAAATTCAATTATTAGTATTATAATAAATACTCCTAAAAATAATATTGCCTCTGCACCTTCATTTCTTATATTGGACTTTAATTTATGCCATCCCATATGCCAGAAGATCATCGAAGAACGGACACCTCTGAACAGCCAGGATATTTGGTAAAATGGAATGATGCATAATATGTCCAGCCATCCAAACTCATGCAGAATGTATTGTCTGGGAGATGTTGAAGTTAAAAATCTGTATATGAAATTGATTAAGAAGAGTATAGCAAGTACGTAATTGATGATTTTTGCAATATCGCCAATGTGTGTGCCATCATAGATGATGGCCAACACACTGTTCAACACTGAAAGCGCTCCTACGAGCGCAATCATTGTTGCAAAGTTTGGGTTTCTGTCCGCGAACCACTTATTCATGGTCTACCCCATCCGAGCCCAAATGGAATGCTGAGAATGTATGGTGCTGCCCAGATGAAAAAGAACGCTGCAAAGTTAAATGGTCCCGTCAAACCTGGCAAACCCCAGCGTCCAAAGAAGTTTTTCACAGCAGGCACGATGATGATTGTACAGACAATTGTCGCGAAAAGTGCATAAACGAATGTTGTAAGATTCAGCGGCAGGAATGCTGTTAAAGCGATCATCAGCAGTGCTTGGTTAAAACCATGAAGACCAGAACGTATTTCTGAGTCTGGGAATTTTACCAGTTTTGCAAAAATTGCCCCGACCAGTGATCCTATAAATGCCATGGCACCTGCAAGGAACAATGGAGACAGCGGATCCCAATTGGCTGTGTATGCATTATTAAAAATTCCTCCGCTCACTAATGAAAATGAGAGAGTCAGGCCGACTACCCAGAATACACCTGTTTTCCAATTATTAATAAATGTAATCTGTGCAACACCGGTAAATCCTGCTTTAATAAATTCCCATACTGTCCAATGAAAGTCCTCTGAATTGTCAGGGTTGCCGCTTCCAGGCAGTAACTTTGTTACACCCGAAGCGACTACATCATGGTAGCGTCCTTCTGCACTGATAGCACCTTCTGGGGCGGGAGATCTTGCAAATATGTCAACTCCAAAGTACCTTGCTGCAAGCAAGGTCATCCAGGTTGCCACACAGAATCCTAGTGTGAATGAGGGTACTCCATATCCTCCGCCGCCTACCTGGAACATATTTCCTAAAACGTTGTCAAGTGCAAGATAGATTATTACAGTCATTGCTGCATTAAAAAGAGAAAGTGCTAATGTTGCGCCATTAGTTTTTGTAAAAGGACCTGACCATAATGCCATAGCTGAAAGAACTGAGTTGTATCCAAGCAAACCGGCTGTTATGAGATGATATGGTACGCCTAGGAGCAAACCCATTCCTGCTCCTATTAAGCTACCAGCCACCATCATTGCGGCTGCCCGACGAGATGCAATCAGTACTCCAACTAGTATCAATGCTCCGCTTACAACGGAAGATACCAGAGGAACCTCTGATATTCCATTGAAGAGTATGAATATAAACTCTACCAATGGATTTCCCGTTTCAAACGTTGGAGTGATATACATTACCGTCCACCTATGTAAAATAAAATTTCCTAATGGTTGGTATTAGTAGTTATCGAGATTTTATAACGGCAATCTAGTTATTGTGGAAGCTGTAAAACATATTAGCATGGCTTCGGAGGAAACTAGACAAACAAAGCAATTTTCAGGCGATCTGAATGCTTTAGCTGGTAATGTCATGGCGGCCGTCGGAATGGCTGATGTTATTAGAACAACCATGGGACCAAGAGGTCTGGATAAGCTGCTTGTAGATCAGATGGGAAACAGGGTAATCACCAATGACGGATATACTGTATTAGTATCTTTGAAAACGGCACATCCTGTTTCAAGACTGCTCGTTGAAATCGCTGAAAGACAGGAGATGAACGTTGGTGACGGAACAACATCCACAGTGATCATGGCGGCAGAGATGCTTAAAGAAGGCTACAGGATGACGTCAGAATGCGGAATACACCCTTCACGAATACTGTCAGAGCTGGATGAAGGTGTAGATATCGTAGCTGAATATCTAAATAGTATACAAATACAGATAGAATCGCTTAAAGATCCTAAAGTTAAAGATATACTGAAAACAGCTACCGCGTCTAAACTGGACGGCAGGCAGCTCTCGAATCACATCATGCTGGCTGCAGATCATCTAGGGCCTCAAAGCAGAACAGACTTAAGACATGGAATTCTTCTCCTGAGAAGACTGGGTGATGATGTGTTTGTAGATGGTATAGCTATTGAAGCTATGCCGCAGGAAATATCAGTAGTTAATTACATATCAAATCCAAATGTATGTTTTATAAAAGGATCGTTGGAGTTTCCTCTGCCAGGTACGCAGATTGAAGATAATGAACGTCATGATGCTGAAAGAAAAGCGCTCATCGATGCATTAGTTAAGAATGAGATAAATGTTGTTTTAACAAGCGCACCGAATATTGATAATGCATTTAAGATGGAGCTTCTGACCAGAAATATTGCATTGATACGTTTATCTATGGAAGAGCTTGTTTTATTCTCACGATCTCTTGAAACACCTGCAGTTTATGGGTCACAGATAATATCTGGCAATATCCTGCCGTGCTTTAAAGCAGACAGCATTGAACTTGATGAAGACAAGAATCTGACAATTTTGAGAGCTCCTAAAAGCGGTGTAGCTGCTACATTGATCATCGGAGGAGCGACTACCGAGACATCTAAAGAAAGAATGCGTACGTGTATAGATGGGATATGCGGGCTTCACTATGCTTTGAAAGGAGGAGTCGTCCCCGGCGGAGGAATTGCCGAACTGAATGCTGCTAGATATCTTGAAAAAAAGATGCTTGACGGAAAATCTCAGAACATCGGCTGTGGCATTCTTGTAAAAGGACTTGAATCAATATCCAGGCAGATACTTGATAATGCAGGATACAACGGCTATGAGATGATGGTAAGGCTCCGTTCTCAGCCCGATGGCATAGGCGTAGATGTTGCTACAGGCGAATTCATAAACATGGTGGACAACGGAATCATCGATTCAAGAATTACCAAAATGCATGCTATCCAGATTGCAGTGCATATCGTAAAAACAGTCTTGAAAATAGATAGAAATCTTCTGAAGGATGATCCTAAAGAAGGGGTTAATTAAAGAACCAGCTTCGCAACATTGTCGTTCTTGATAACTCCTGCAGCTTTAGCAACCGGATTGCATTTGGCTCTGAATAAGTACAAGATGGGATTTATTGAAGAATCTGACAATGCTTCGAAGTTTCCCATTCCTTTAGAGATCACGAGGTCTGCAGAATTTATTTCCTCTGTCAATTCTTTTTTCATTTTTTCCACGGAGACTCCTACTGCAAACATCTGTGTGCTTATCGTTTTATCAAAAACTCTGCTTATTCCCGAACGATCCGCATCACTCATAGTTACATCTGTCAAGATGGGTTCTCCTTTCACTACCCCGGTTACATATGTGCCGATTTTCTGCAGCTCTTTTACAAGCAAGATGTCCAGAACATCTTCGCCGCAGTTGTCTAAAAGATACAGAACTTTTCTCCCCTCTCCAATGAATTTTTCTGCTTTCTCCAGATCATTGACTGCTAGGGGCTGCGATACCAGACTGTCAAAATTTTTAGACAGATGTTCCGGATCTGTAAGTCCCTGAACCCCGAAATCCATCACGTTTCCGGCAATAGCTGCTCTTACTGCAGCTTCTAATCTGTTATCTGAAGAATCTATGAACTCTTCTGCTTCATTGATAATGGATGACGCTACATTGTAAGCCTGTATTTTCAAGTCTAGATATGGATCAGCCACGCCCATCTCGTCATATGCCGCTTTGTGCACTTTTGTAGCGATGCCAGCGGAGTTCTTTCCGGCAGTGAACTCAGAGGACAAGATTTCCAATGCTTTTTTCATGGAATTGTATGAGCTTTCGGGGTTGCAGAGGTTAGCTTGATAAAACACGCGTCCCAGAAGGCATGGAACACATTCAGGATCCATATTCATAATATTGAGTGTAGTCTGATGTTGTTTATATCTTTTCGGAAAGGGGGTTTTAAGTAGCAGATGTGCTACTAATTTTGATAAGTTGTTCTGATATTTGCATTAAATTAAAAAACAGTATATATGGTAAGTAGTATGGCAGATGGGCATTTGATGAGGGATGGCTTTTTAAAAAAGTTGGATTCAGACAGTATCAGCGGTCCAGCGCTCATCTTGATAATTGCAACCATCGCAGGAGGCGGATGCAATTTTCTGTTTCAGATAATGATGCAGAATACGATCCCCAATCAAATCTCAGAATTAAACACTTTATTATCTATATTGTACATAATATCAGTTCCAGCCGGCGCAGTTCAAAACGTAGTTGTGAAGTTTGTATCAATATATAAGGCAGAGAACAATGACGATGCTATTTCCTACATAATGCGCAGAACGTTCATCTTAGTGGCAGGTCTGGGTGCTGCCATTGGAATTGTAACTTCATTCATACTCTGCACCGATACAATCCGCGGCGCTTTGAAATTGACGTCCACCACTGCAATAGCTCTCATCGGAGCAGCAATATTCTTTTCACTCTTGCAGCCAGTAGGATCAGGTGCGCTGCAGGGATTTCAGAAATTCACGAAATACGGTACACAGAGCATGATGAACTATGCTCTGAAACTGATTGTAGGATTTGGAGCAGTTCTCGCAGGATATGGTGTTGCCGGTGCTATAGGCGGAGTCATTACCGGAATCGCATTTGCATCAATTCTCTCTTTATTTTTGGTCAAGGATCACTTGTTGAACAAAGGCACTCCTGTAAAAACTAACGAGATCTGGAGGAGCACCGTACCATCTATGGTTGGAATGCTGTGTTACACAATTCTTACGAATGTAGACATTATTTTTGGTGCAATTTTGTTTGACAAGGATCCGGCTAATTATTATACTTCAGCTTCAACATTAGCAAAAGTAGCACTTTTTCTCCCGACAGCAGTCGTAGGCGCAATGTACCCAAAGATCGCCAGAGCATATGAAGAAGGCAGAGATCCCAATCCGATTCTAAAACGATCTCTGGCTATGATGCTTGTATTGTCTCTGTCGGTATGTGCAGTATATGTCATAGCTCCGGAGTTTATCTTGAATGTGCTAGTCCGCGGTGTATATCCGCTTGAAGAAACTGCACCATTGATGAGGACTCTTGCTATAGCGATGCTGTTTATTGGCCTTGGCAACATTTTCATGTATTATGGTCTGGCTGTTAATGCGCACTCTCATATCATGATTATGGGACTCTCTGTTGCAGTGTTAATCGGAGCAATCGCATTTTTAAGCATAGCAGGAATTGCAATTACGCCATATATGCTGTCAATTATCATGATTATTGTAGGTGCGTTAAATGCATCATTATGCGTCATTGCACTGAAATTATCCAAGAGAAAAATGCGTCCGATGTCGCTACGTTAATATTTGATATGCTGATTAGTAGTGGGGCTCACAAAAATGCCTGAAAGCATTACGTTACGCGTTGAGAGTGCACAGCATCAGTCCGAAGTAGGTTTGGGCAGAGCGAGAATAGACAGTTTTTCCAGGAGTAAACTTGGTGTAGATATGGGTGATTTTATAGAAATCACCGGGAAAAGAAAAACTGCAGCCAAGGTATTCCGTGCATCTCCTGATGATGAAGGAAAGGGAACGATCTCAATAGATGGCATGGTAAGATCCAATGCTGGCATATCTATCGGTGATAAAGTTACGGTCTCCAAGGCAAACGTGCAGCCGGCAGCAAAAATTATCGTAGCCCCGAAAATACCTGCTGGAAAAAGAGTTAAGTTTGGTCAGGGGGTCGAAGAACTTTTTAAAAAAGGTCTTCTCAGCAGGCCTCTGGTAAAGGGAGATTCCATAGTCATTCCCAACATTGCACTCATGGGGGGATTTCTTCCATTTATCATATTAAGTACACAGCCAGGCGGAGTGGTAATTGTAGACAACAATACCGATATTGTCATCAAAACAGAATCTGTTGATGTCGAGGACAGCAACGGGATGTCCATAACCTATGATGACATCGGCGGACTGGAAGGAGAGCTGAAACGTGTCAGGGAGATTATTGAACTTCCGCTGAAACATCCTGAACTCTTTGACAGGCTTGGAATTGATCCGCCCAAGGGAGTACTGCTGTACGGCCCTCCCGGAACCGGCAAAACATTGATCGCGAAGGCTGTAGCCAATGAATCAGGGGCTAACTTTTACACGATAAACGGTCCGGAGATCATGTCTAAATTCTACGGAGAAAGTGAAGAAAAACTCCGTGAAAAATTTGAAGAGGCTGAAAAGAACGCTCCGTCAATCGTTTTCATCGATGAAATTGATTCGATCGCACCTAAACGAGAAGCTGTATCTGGAGAGACTGAACATAGAATCGTAGCACAGATGCTGACATTAATGGACGGCCTTGGAGAAAGGGGTCAGGTAATAGTCATCGGGGCCACCAACCGGGAGACTGCTCTCGATCCAGCACTCAGACGTCCAGGCAGATTTGACAGAGAGATTGAAATCGGCATACCCACATTGAAAGGCAGAAGAGAGATCCTGCAGATTCATACAAGAGGTATGCCCCTGTCTGATGATGTGGACATAGGCCACCTGTCTGCTATAACTCATGGGTTTGTAGGTGCGGATATAGCTTCACTTGCGAGAGAAGCGGCAATGAAATGCTTAGGCCGGTATCTTCCAGAATTTGACCTAGACCGCCCCGTTCCATCATCAATCCTCGCGGATATGAGAGTTACAAGTGATGATTTTAAAGAAGCTCTCAGGGACGTTGAGCCGTCAGCAATGAGAGAAGTTTCAGTCGAAATACCTGAAGTAAGTTGGGAGGATATCGGTGGACTGGAAAAAGTCAAGGAGACGCTTAAGGAACTGATCGAACTCCCGCTTCAGAACCCAGACTGTTACAAGAATGTTGGAATTACTCCGGCAAGAGGAGTTTTACTTTACGGCCCTCCCGGAACCGGCAAAACATTGATCGCAAAGGCTGTAGCCAATGAATGCAAAGTTAACTTCCTTTCAATCAAAGGCCCTGAAATTATGTCTAAGTGGATGGGTGACTCTGAGAAGGCGGTTCGTCAGATTTTCAAAAAAGCAAAGCAGATCGCTCCATCGATCATATTCTTAGATGAGATCGATGCCATAGCTCCGAAGAGGGGCCACCTCAATGACTCCGGAACAACTGAAAGAGTTGTTAACCAGCTGCTGACATCAATGGATGGCTTTGAAGACATGGAAAAGGTCATGGTGGTGGGTGCTACAAACAGACCAGACATTATCGATCCCGCTCTTTTACGCCCCGGGCGGTTTGATTCTTTAACGTTGGTACCTCTTCCGGATCTCAAAGACCGGGAAGCTATAATCCGCGTAAATACCAAAAATATGCAGTTGGATAATGTAGACTTTAAGCTCCTCGCTGCAAAAACAGAATGGTTTTCAGGCGCAGATATCACTGCATTATGCCGTGAAAGCGGACTCAATGCAATAAGAAACGGAAGATCTGTCGTAGTTCAGTCTGATTTTGAAAAAGCCTTGAAAAATGTTTATCCATCCTGTGATAAAAGCATAATAAAATGGTACGAGGACTTCTCAAAAAAGATAGAAAGAATATCTCCTGAATGGAAAGATGCCGGAGCATATAGGTAATCGATCGAGTTATATAGGCACAAATTAATAAGGGTGCCAGCTAAAGCTCTAAATGAGGGGAATATTGGGATGAAAAAATTCATTAGCGAACTAAAAGGAAAAACAGTTATGACTAACGATGGTCAGATACTGGGCATGATTGAAAACTTCCTGGTGGACACTGTAAGCGGAGACATCAAGAATGTATTGGTAGTGCCGTCTGAAGATATCGATGCAAAGATTCACAAAACTGATGCCAAGGGGCGCTTGATCCTTCCATTCAGCGAGATGAGATCTGCGCGCGATGTTGTTGTAATGTCTACAATGTAATTTTTATAAAAAATATTGCTGCGTTTACCGCAGCAATTTAACCATATACATTTCTCTCAGTTCATAACCAAGCGATTCATAGTATTTTCTTACGCCGACTCCTGATGTCACGCGTGTGAATGAGCATCCTTCCAGCAGTGCTTTTTCTTCTGCAGTGTGCATTAATTCTTTACCGGCACCGCGGTGCTGCCATTTTCCAGAGGAGCCGATTGGCGCCAGCTTTCCGAAAACCTTCAATTCGCGTATGCTTGCAATATCTCCATCTCCAGTACGGAGACGCACATACCCTGCCAGAGCATCAATTTCAGGAATTCTCAGTGCAATGAAATGCTCCGTTCCGCCTGATGCTTCGTATGAAGTTGTTGTGAGCTCTAGATTTTCATATCGATCTTCAGTCACTCCCATATGTCCGACTTCATGACATCTTATGCATTTACATGAAGTACCGTTTTCCCTCATCTCTGCTTTAACAAGCTCTCTGAGATGGCCTTTCATAACGCCCGCTTCAATCAACGGGACGGGAATGTCTCTCTGGATTCTTTGAATTCTTACCCAGGGAGGCACAAATTCTTTCATTTTGGCGATGACTTTTACAGCTTCTTCTGTAGAATACGGAGCATATTCTCCATTTATCCACATGTCGTAGAGTTTAGTTCCTTTTACAACTAAAGTAGGATATATTTTCAGCATGTCGGGACGGAAATCTGGATCTTCGAAGATCCTGCGGAAACATTCTACATCTTTTTCAGGAGAAGATCCAGGCAGGCCAGGCATTACGTGATAGCATACTTTTAATCCGCTGCGTTTTGCTGCCAGAGTCGCATCGATTATTTCTTGAAGGCCATGTCCGCGGTTAACCGCTCTCAAGATTTCATCATCGAGAATCTGGACGCCCATTTCAACGCGGGTCATTCCCAAAGCCATTGCATTTTCGATGTTTGAGTAATTCATTGCATCCGGGCGCGTTTCAATCGTAAGACCTATGCAGCGATGCGGTGCAGTTTCATTAGCATTCTGAGCCTCAATGAGAGTGTCTGAGTCAAAACCGTTCATGGCATCAAAACAGCGTTTTATGAACCAGTCTTGGTATTCCTGAGGTCTGGATGTGAATGTTCCACCCATGATGATAAGATCTATTTTTTCAGTAGAATGGCCGATCACTTCCAACTGCTCCATTCTTCCAATCACCTGATCAAAGGGATCAAAATTGTAGAATTCTCCTCTTCTGGCCGCCGGTTCCTTACCCGTATATGATTGAGGAGAGTTATTTTCAACGCCTCCGGGACAATAAATGCATTTTCCATGCGGACAGGGGGCAGGGGATGTCATCACTGCAACAGCAACCACTCCTGACAGTGTTCTGACAGGCTTTCTGATCAATATTGCTTCTACAAGGGGGCGTTCTTCATCAGTAACTTCAGATAATATCTCTGAATTTCTAGGAACTCCAGGCAAACTATATTTTTTACTAATTTTAATCTTGTAATTCTGCAGTTGATCTTTATTAGTTATTTCACCATCTAATATTTTCTGAACTATTTCTCTGCAATATTCTGCCAATTTACACACCGACTTTAATCAGTATTGTCGTTCGCCATCAGATCGCAGAAGTGCTCTACAGTTTTTCTGTAATTCTGCATAGCCATCTGAACATTGGCTTCTACAAAGCTCCATGCTTTCCGCAGGTCTCCAAATCTGATCTTATATCCTTTCTTAATCTTGCCATCGGACTGCTCTGCGGATGCTTCTTCTAAAAGATCTAAAGATTTGAGTTTGTTTATATGCCGGTATACGGTAGCTTTTGTAGTTTTTAATTCATATGCAAGTTCATCAGCAGTCCATGCTTTATGAGGATGCTTCATAAAACAATCCATGAATAAAACATAAGGAATACTGTCACTGGTGTCCTCAGCATCACTTCTGGGTGTGTATCCTTTGGAAAGATATCCTATATGAGTTAAAAATTCTATAGCGATATCATCTACATTATCTAGTGGTGTCAGCGGAGTGTTGCTTTCTACAGTGATTGAGAACATGCGAATCAGTGGTTGAAAAGACATTAATGATATTAGCTTTTCTTATATCGTTATAATGTTTAAAATTAAACAGCATAATCCTTACAATATGCAAAATATATCCAATATTACTATACATGTGTAAAATGTATCCAGTTATTTTATACAACTAGGAAACATATTTCACAAGTAGAGTAAAAAAGTATATATTATACATTGGATCGAACAAATATGGACAAGAGAGCAGTTCTTGCTGTGGTGGTAGTCATTGCAGTTGTAATTGTTGGAGTTGCTGGATATGTCTTCACTAGAGGAGACAATTCAGGGGCCATACAATACACTGAAGTGGCGCCTGGAAAGCAATTGGATGCGATCAGAGAAGGAAAAATAGATGCCGGTGTTTTGTGGGAGCCTTATGCAACTGCAGCAGAGATGAGCGGAGATGCTGAGGTTGTTGCGTGGTCTGAGGATTTCTGGAGCGGGCATCCATGTTGTGTGATCGCTGTAGATAATGAGTTTGCACAGAAAAATCCAGATGCAGTTATAGCCTTTTTAGCAGCTCAAATCAAAGCATTGAATTGGATCAATGAAGCAATGGACGCAAACAGTCCAAACCATCAGGCACTGATTGAGATTACGAAAGGACACACTGGTCTGAAGAATGATGCAGATATTATGGCATCATTGGAGCATATGGAATTAACATATGAAATGAATAATAATGTTGCAAACGGAGAGAGAGGATTCAACGACTGGCTTGAGTATTATGTAGAGGAGTTCATAAACCAAGACATCATCTATGAAAAGGATCTTAAAGCACAAGGATGCAACTCTTCTAAAGAATTCATAGACAAAGTTGTAAACGGTGAATACTTATCAGATGCTAAAAATCTCAGTGATGATTATGCTGGGCTGTCAACAAAAGTTACAATGAGAGTAGGACAGCTCAATGGTGATCTGCATCAGCTGGCATTAGTAGTGGCAATGAGTCCGCTTGCCGGAGAAAATGGAGAAAGTATGCTGGACCAACTGAACATTAATGCTGTGAGCACTACCAAATATGCGGCTGGAGGAAACATTATGAGTGCGTTCATCGGTGGAGAATTAGACATTGCATATGTAGGATCACCGCCTGTTATCCAGTACTCGGCTAAACATTCCGAACTTGACGTATCAATAATTGCATGTGCGAACACAAATGGTTCTGCTGTAATCGCGAAGACAGGAATGTTTGATGAGAACATGTCTCTGGAAGAGAAGATCAAGGGCTTAGAAGGCAAGGTAGTCGGCATACCCTTAGGATCTATTCAATATCTGATGCTTCTGTACCTTGGAAAGACATATGGTGTAGATGTATCAGCCTGGAGTTAAACACTAAAACAACATGAGCTGCATTGAGCAGCTCATCTTCCAATTTTATAATGTAAATCAGCCGAATACCAAATCAGCTCAGTCTAATGTGCAAAACACATGGATATAAAGAGATAATCGGTGAATCAGTTATATATAGTGTTGATAGAATCATAACGAAATAAATCTGTTTACATATGTCATGGTGTAGAATATGGCTCAAGAATATTTGACTACCCCAATTAATAAAATACAAAAGGAGAAAAGAAAAGGATATGCCGTAAAACTCGGATATATTGCCATATCTATTGCCGCATTAATATTGACATGGTGGGCACTTGCTGTAGTTTTTGATAAATCCTATTTCCCGACACCGCCAGAAGTGTTCGAGGCATTGATTCAGTCATTTGATAATGTTCCGGGAATTGGGTTATCAATGTCCACACAGCTATTCTCAAGTCTTGAAAGATTTGTATTTGGTTTCCTTCTCGCACTCGTCACTGCAGTGCCTGTTGGATTATTGCTGGGTCATTCAAAACGTGCAGAGATGCTGTTTACTCCAGCAATAGAAGTCATAAGACCCATTCCACCTATGGCATGGGTACCGCTGTTCTTCTTAGCTTTTGGAGTGTTTCTGGGACCAGTGCTGACTATATTCATCGGTGCATTTTTCCCGATACTGTCTAATGTAGTATTTGGAGTGAAAAGTGTTGACAAAAACTTGATCGACGCATCCAAAACATTTGGAGCCAGCAAACTACAAACTTTTTCAAAAGTGATCTTTCCTTCAACGATACCCCATATGATGACTGGAATATCCGTAGGACTGGGAATCGGGTGGATGTGTATTGTTTCTGCGGAAATGATCGGCGCTAAGGGCGGCGGATTAGGATTCATAATTCAGTCATGTTACAACCTGGGTCTCTATGACTTCATGTTTGCAGGAATGGTAATGATTGGAATCCTGGGAATTCTTACAGCGCTGCTTGGGAAATTCATAGAAAATGAGGTGGCAAGATGGATGGGAATGAAGTAATCCTAAGCATGAAAAACATCTACAAGGAATATCCCAAAGATGATGAGATCCTGCAGGTTCTTGAAGATATAACCTTTGATGTCAAGGAAGGAGAACTCGTCTGTGTTCTTGGTCCATCTGGATGTGGAAAAACCACTCTGCTTCGAATCATAGCAGGTCTTGTGGATAAAACATCAGGGAGCATCGTTGTAGACGGTGAGGAAGTTACCGGGCCTGGACCAAACCGCGGAATGGTATTCCAGGACTTTGCATTATTTCCTTGGAGAACTGTACAGAAAAATGTGGAGTTTGGATTGGAAATTAAAAAAATCCCTCCTGAAGAGAGGACAAAAATCGCCTCTCAATTCATACATCTAGTCGGTCTTGATGGATTTGAAAAATCTCATCCTTCTGAATTATCCGGAGGTATGAAACAGAGAGTTGGAATTGCCAGAGCACTTGCCAACAATCCACACATACTTTTAATGGACGAACCGTTTGGTGCTCTAGACTCTCAGACAAGGAACCAGATGCAGACTGAGCTGCTGAGAATTCAGGATGAAACTGAAAAAACGATAGTATTCATCACTCATTCAGTGGACGAATCTGTATTCCTTGCAGACCGTATTTTGATATTAAGTGCAAGACCTGGTCACATTGTAAAAGAATACAATATCGACCTGCCGAGGCCAAGGGATAGAGGGGACCCAAAATTCATTGAGATCAGAAAATCAATTTTAGCAGATTTAGAACAGCAGCGGAAAGACTCTCTTTAAAGAGTCTCATTCGCTGCTCTTCCAATCGCTTTCAGTATGCTTTCCCTCGGGATTACGATTGATACTGGTATTGTAAGAATCTTCTCAATCGTTGGGGCCACAATTGGAGCGCAGACTATTGCAAGAGCTCCGTCCCGTTCAGCCATAACTGCAGAGATGATCGCATCTTCCATACTGTTTGCCGGGTACTCTTTAACAAGAATCTCACGGCCTTCTATCTTGATTATCCGCTCTTCTATTTTATTCAGAACAGGTCTTGCAGCAATCACTGCAATAAAATTTCCATACGGCTTATTCTCAATTCTGCGTATTGCTCTGATAATCTCTCTGACTGTACGCAGATTTGGTTCTCTGGATTCGCTCATCAGCTTGTATATTGTAGATGTGGATAAGCCTGTTTTAGAACAGAATTCGTTGACGCTCATCTGAAGATCTTCTTCCAAAATCTTTTTCAGAGAGTTTCTAAAGCCGCCTTCTTCTCTTACGATTCCTGCCATCAGCTCGCTTTCGAGAGACATAATCTCACCTCATTGCAAACTTAGCAGCATTGTCTCCAGCGATGCAGCCTTGACCTACTGCCCTGGCTACCTGATACGGCTTGCCGGTTACATCTCCACAGGCGTAGACTCCATCCAGCGAGGTCTTGCAATCCGCATCAACCGGTATTCTTCCATCTATGTCCGGCATGATGTCTAGATCAAGAGCCAGCTCCATTGAGCCTTTGGCGCCCAGTGCTATAAAAACACCGTCCATGTTTATACTAGCGCCGTTATCCAATTTAACTCCTGCAACTCTATTTTCACCAATGATTTCTATCACATCTGCATCGATCAGATTAATTGAAGCTTGGTTCACTTTGTCTAACATATATTGAGATACAGATCTGCCAGATGAGATCCAGTAAACATTTGAAGCATATTTGGATAATAAGACTGCAGACTCTCCTGCTTCACTTCCATCTCCTACCACTCCGACTATTTTATTCTTATAAAATCCAGCATCACACGAAGCGCAGTATGAAACACCTTTGCCAAAGAACTCTTTCTCTCCTGGAACTCCCAGCTTCTTGCGGGATACTCCGACTGCTAAGACAACTGACTTTGAAAGAATTGATTTTCCATTGTCTGTGTTTACTACAAAGCCGGTATCTTTTTTCTCAAGAGATGTGACTTCTTCCTCTAGAAATACGGTACCAAAACTTTTTGCCTGTTCTAAACTGATGTTTAAAAGATCTTCTCCAGTTGCAGATTGTATGCCGAAATAGTTTTCAATATCTGCTTTCCAAAGGGCAGATTCCGTTAGTTTACCGATAAGAATGACATTTGCTTTTCTGCGTGAAGCGTGAATGGCTGCCTGAAGTCCGGCAGGACCTGATCCAACGATCGTTACATCTGATGTAAAATCCATTAAAATATGAAAAGATAAGTGTATATTATACACTTGTCCTTGATTTTTTACAAATAGGTCAATTTTTATCGATTAATGGACGCAGATAAGCAATAATCTCTTCCTTTGGTCTCAGCCCTACTAATCTGTTGACTAGCTTGCCGCTTTTATATACCAGAAGGGTAGGGATGGATTCTATCTCAAATCTCATGGCAGTGCGCTGGTTCTGATCTGTATCCAGTTTGCCGAATGCAACTTTTCCTTTCAATGTTTCAACAAGCTCATCAATTATCGGCCCCATTGCCCTGCATGGCTTGCACCATGGAGCCCAGCAGTCGATAACTACGACATCATACTTGTTTATGACATCCAGAAAATTGGCATCTGTTGTCTTAATAGGAGCTGTTGGCCATTCTGCCTCGTTCATAAGTTCTTTAAGCTTTCTTTCACGGATAGCCTCTAACTCATCCATATATGCAGTATAGTCTCCTGTAATAAATGGTTTTTTTATGTACCAGGGCGATAGTTTAAGATAGTGAAAGCAATATTGTGCTGGGATGGCGCATGCTTGAGGAAGCCTCAGAATTAATGGGATTGCAGGTTTATACATCTGCAGGAATCTATCTAGGAAATGTCACAAATCTGGTTATAGATATTGATAAGAAAAAAGTAGAAGGGTTGTTTATAAATGAAACCAATCCGCTTCTTGTCGAAGAATCTAAAGCGGTGAGTGTTCCTTTCAGGTGGATACAGTCAATCGGGGACATTATTATCCTTAGATACTTCCCAAAGAGAGTCAGCAGCAAGAAACCAGCTGCAAAAATCTAAATCAACTAATTTTCTAATAGCATATCGATGTCTATGCCACATAGACTCGATAATTCCTTATGCATATCCGCTATGCGGCCTGCAGTACTTTCATGCCCCTTTGATAATTCTATATTTATCTTATCCTTTGATTTGACAATGTTTGTGCCTGATACCAGATTATCTGCATGGCATACAATTTTTTCTTCCAGAGTTGAAGGCATGTAATCTGCATCAGGGAGATTAAGTTCCCGTGCTTCATCTGAAGTAAAACCAGCACCTGTATGCTTACGTACCATGGCTACAATAGGTTCGGGTATGCCTTGGCCGCTCAGCAGGTCCGCACCGTATGATGCATGAAACAATCCATGCGTTTTTGATCGGCCTATGTCATGCAGTAATGCGCCTGCAGTTATTAGCGGTATATCTGCATTGCATTTTCCTGCGATTTTTAATGCCACGCTGAGTACTTTGTATGAATGATCAATAACATTCTGAGGAACTTTGTAAGAGTGTAAGAGTTGTACACAATCTTCCTCACTCGGAATCTTTGATAACAACGTTCTTCCCTCTTTCGCATGGAATGACAGTTGTGTTGCCTTCAAAATCTTTCTGAAGCGCCTGTCTGTCCTGATACCTGTCTAAAAATACTGCGAGCGCTGCAACTTCAGAATGAGGCTGATTTCCTACACCGATGTTATAATCGGCCCATTGATAAACTTCTGGAGGCACTTTTTCAGCCCCAACCACGATCAGCATCTTATTTCGGACATCTGCTTTTACTTTTGGAATCCCATCATCAATATGGGTGCCATACATTGTCAGATGCACTTTGATACCATCGAATTTACGCATAAAGTCTCTCCACTTTGTGCCTGTTTCAATAGTAAAATCCCCGCCAAAGCGATCGACTACGGAACGAATGCTGTTTTCTAAAACTTCATCTTTTGTCGATACAAAAATACCTTTAGCCCCAAAGGCTCTAGCTGTAAGCGCAACGTGTGTTGTGATCCGTTTATCGCGCTCGGGACGATGCCCAAGACGCAGGATATATATTTCCTGCATCTTAAGACTCACTCCTTCAAACGTTCAATCCTGTGTCCGCGATAGTCAAGACGTACAGAACGCTTAACCAAGCTTCTCAGCATTGTTGAGGTTATACCCATTTTTTCAGCGATATCTCCAGCAAAACGCCCTTCTGGTCCGACCTCATCATAAAGCTCTTTTTCAAGTTTCTCAAAATCTGCTTCAGACATCATCGCTACTGCCAATACATCTGAGATTTCATAAACTGGCCAAGACGCGTTGATGTGGAAAGAAGTATAGTATGTATGATAAGCTTTTTCAGGGAACGATCCGCTTGTCGATTGCCATCTCGTTTCTACCAGCTTCATCTTCTCAAAGAATTTGAGGGCCTCAGCACCGTCTTCGCCAAATTTCTCCTCAATATCTTTAACAGTACGCCATTCAAGTGTTACCTCTTTCAATACGTCCCGTTTTATGCTGGTATCTACGGCCCGCAACATTGGAACAAGCTCCGAGGGCTCGTTGATTACCTTAATTCTGTTCATAGCCACCACCATTATGCTATCTGAATATATATTGTTGACGACAGTTATAGAATGTTGAAACAAGCATGGCGTATAACGGTGAATAAAAAAATACATTGCGGAAGATACCTTTTTTAAATAAAATATGAACAAGTCATATATCTCATGAGTGCATACAATAATGGATTTTTGCTGCTGCCACACAAAGCATTCATCGCTACCCTTATATCTTACTTTACATTATCCCCACACAATGAAGAAAGCCAAACCAAAGAAGGTAAAATATCAGTGCATATGGGATGGTAGACTCTTTAACTCAGAAGAAGAAGCCTTGAACAAAAGTTTTGGTCCGATGCAGCCTTTCCAAGAAGGTCACGACAAATATCCGCCAAAAGGATTCTTTGGAACAGTCGTATGGCGCAAAGGGGACCGTAACGTCCATAAGTAAACCATATTCAGGCGTTCTGCAATTCAGATTTCTATCAATTCTAATCGTAGATTTTTTCTACGTTTAGGATTTATCATGATCAAAATGACTTAGGCGTAGTGCACGGCAAGAAAATATGCACTAAGTCTAATATATTGCCAAAGTATTCTACTATTGCCAGGTAAAATCTCATGACAGACACTAATGCCATCACAAAAAGGCTGGAAAATGAAGTTAGCCTTCTAGAACGTCATGTCAAAATGCTGAAAACAATTAAAGAAAACGAGCCAATTGGAATCATCAGACTGGCAGAACTGCTAGGTCACCCCCAGCATAAAGTAAGATACTCATTAAGAATTTTAGAACAGGAAGGGCTCATTGTTCCATCACCTGATGGTGCAGTCACTACAGAAAAATTTGATGAATTCATGAAAGATATCGACAGACTGCTGGAAGATATGGAAAAGGCGGTTAATAGATTGAAAATTGAGCTAAAATCTCCTTAATCACAATACATGTAATCTGGAGACAACTCGCTAAATCGAGCATCATTTATTACCTGCAGCTTCATCATTGGACTTGTAACACTCTATTATTTTTCACTTATCTTCTTGATGTGAGTTGATAGTGTGTGTATGATGCCTAGCAAAAAAGTATTTATTAGGGCGCTCTCTTAACCTCTTCTAGTAATGGGTGCGTAGCTTAGTCTGGTGGAGCGTCAGGCTCATAACCCGATGGTCGCCGGTTCAAATCCGGTCGTGCCCACTTTTTCCATCCAACTGAATACACTGGATACGGAAAAGTACTTAATCAAATAAACGCTGAATTAAAGATAACTAATGAACCGCCCTCGCTCACTGTTTTTAAGCGTAAGCACCTTAAAATCCGTGAGGGCGGCCCAACCCCACCCTTGTTTTCTCAAAAATATATTTATAAATCTCAAGCTTTAGCCGTCGGCGTTGCGCATAGCGTAACAGGTGCTTACGAAATGAAGAAATTGATTAAACTAGCTCTAGCTTTAGCTCTAGAGCTGAATAATGGATTAGCGACAGCTTTAGAGTTGTTAAATAAGAATTGTTTACGACTAAACTATGAATATGTGGGGGTGAGAGCTTGAGTTTACCAAGCCTGCTAACCCCGATATGTCAAGCGAATAAGGCTCTGACTATCGAAGAATTCAACCGCTCACTTGACAAGCTTGAGCTTGCGTTAATCGCGGTGGAAGAAGATCAGAAAAAGAGGCAGATCGGGGCATTGTCATTCATCAGGAAGAGATCCTGATGGATGTTTCTTTCCTTTATTTCATGTCTGCTTTAGATCTCTATTCGCAGACCTACCTCGGTGTACCTTACAATGATGGGTGATAGGCAAGAAATGCTGCTGTGAATTCTGTTCACACAACGACATTTCTACATACTGCAAGCATAACAAGTTTCGCTGCACTGAAGACCGGATATGCTGTAGAACGTGCCCGAGATGACCATATTTTGAGGAGACTGAAGGGACAGAGCGTGAAAACTACTCCATTTTCGCTCCCTTAAATAATGATTAAAGTGTTCTGCTCAATACAACCTGAGAACATAATTATACTGCAAAGGATGTTATAAAAATTATTATGCTATGGGAACGACAGTTTAACAAGCCTGCTGAGTTCCCTTAAGATTTAAAGAATATTAATATGGTCTGAACGCTAGCAATCCTTTAATCCCCTAGCCATCAGATAAAGAAAAAGCCTCAAGGGCATTGACAGATGATCAGAAATATGCTTCAAACCGACTTGTTGTCAAACTTATATGGTATTGAATAACAATTATGATTTAACAAGGAATGGATATCTCCTCTATTGAGTCATAAGGATAGGGCAAATGTCTAGGGAAATCTCATATCATAATCGATCATCTAGCTTACAATATGCTGACAACAGTTACAAACTATCAATAATGCGCTCTGAACTATTAGTGTTAATGTCTCTTTTAAATGAGTATATGTAATCATTGCATATTGATTTCATAGCATCAATACAATTCATATAATACTCATCAAATACTCCGATAGTGTAGTAACCAGCTTTTACTGCAGTAGTTGCAGCATATGGAGCGTCTTCAAAAACCACAGTTTCTGATGGTTTAGATCCAAATTGGTAAGATGCTAAGTTGTATGCATCTGGGAATTGTTTATTTTTGCCTACCTTTTCGCAGCTTATTACAAAATCGAATAATCCGATCATATTATTTTGTTTTAAACACGCACGGGCTAGTTTTTCTGCAGTAGCTGTGACTACGCACGTTAAAACACCATTTGAACGAAGTTCACTTACATACTCAATTATGCCGGGTTTTGGTGGAAATCCAACATAGTACTTTTTTTCCATAATCTTGTAAAATTCAGACTTTACATCTTCTTTTGTACTTTTTATGCCGAATCTCTCAATGAAATATTGTGATGATTCGCCAAGTGTCATATTCCTAATGGATTCTATCAGGTCTTTAGGGGGTTGAACACCCTTGGAAATTAAGTAATCACTCCACAGATTTTTCCATGCGGGCATAGAATCAATTATCGTGCCATCCATATCAAAAATTGCGAATCTGTGTGAAATATCTACACCGTATTTCATATGTACTCATCAACTAGTTTTCTGAGCTTATAAGTTGCTTCAGCAACGTCTTCTTTGCCAAACACTGCAGATATAACTGCAACACCGGCAATTCCAATTCCTTTTAATCTTAGTATATTCTGCTCATTAATTCCGCCAATTGCTACAACCGGAATAGATACAGAATTGCATATTTCATTTACATATTCTGTGGAAAGTATCTTTGATTCACCCTTTGTTGGAGAAAGCTGAATCGAACCTACTCCAATGTAATCCGCTCCTGCTTTTTCTGCGGCAATCGCCAGCTCTATTGAATTTGCAGATATTCCTAGAATTTTATCACTGCCGATTATGGATCTTACATTTTTATTCAAAATATCTTTCTGCCCTACATGAACACCGTCAGCGCCGCTGGCTAATGCTACTTCAATGTTATCATTGACTATGAACGGAACATTGTACTTGTTGCATATTTTCCTGAGTTCAATTGATTTGGAGACGTACTCATCGTAACTGATATTTTTCTCTCTTATCTGCAGGCATGTAGCACCTGATTTCAGTGTTTTTTCCACTTCTTCAGGCATCGACCTGTTTCCAATCCAGCTGCGATCTGTGATAACATATAACTTTAGAGATTCTTTAGTAAACTTCAAGTTTCATACGCTCCTCGATCATCTCACTGTCTAATTTGCTGACATAATCTATCAGGTAATTCCTAAACGATGATGTTCCGGTGTCTGTATCTATTGTTTTTTGATAAGCATACTCTCCGCACACTCCCATTGTACATACTGCCGCAGCAGTTGATTCAAAAATCCTGTCTGGATTTGCGGCACAATATGCGCATATGAGTGTTGTCAGCATGCAGCCGCTTCCGGTGATTAATGCCATCATCGGATGTCCGTTTTTTATAATATACGCTCTTTGGTGGTCAGCCACCACATCTGTCTTTCCCGATATCGCAATAACCGAACCGGTTTTTTCACTTAGTGATTTAGCCATTTTTACGACTTCTGAAATATTATTCTCAGTAATTTCATCCGCGTCCGCAGCATCTACGCCTTTAGTCGTTGAGCTTCCAAGTGCTAATGATTTTATTTCAGAAATATTTCCGCGGATGACTGAAAATTTTACATTTTGCAGAAACTCAGTGCATAAATCATTACGGAGTCTGCTTGCACCAGCGGCTACCGGATCAAAAATTACTGGTATCTTCATTTCATTGGCTTTTTTTGTTGAAAGAAGCATTGCCCGATCGTCTTCTATAGCTCCTAAATTGATTACAAGGCCTTGACTTATTGAAACAATGTCTTCTACTTCTCTAATGTCATAAGCCATGCATGGTGATGCACCAGCCGCAAGTAGGATGTTAGCACAGTCATTCACCGTGACAAAATTAGTAATTACATTGATCAGGGGAGACTTTGCCTTTACATTTTTCATGATATCTGAAAACATATAATTTCTCTCCTTGTTTTTGGACACAATTGTTTTCACCTCTGCATATTGATATAACATATTGAAGTCCGGGTTGGCACTTTGAGGCATCAATCGTGTTTATTCGAAATACAGATTAATTTTGCTATTAATCAATCACTGATATACTTTTGTATTCGTATACCTGTAAATATCTACGATATACATTAATTAATCTTTATGTCCGGCACAAGAGATGATCAAAATTAGTAATGTCAACTCTCAGCTAAAAATAACAGATTAATGAGATAACTCAAGCAGATCGTGACTATTGTATGACAATTGTCTGACAATATTTTGAACCAATCTCTTAAACTACGTATTTATCTTATGTAAGTTATAGTTATAATTATTATTCCGATTGCTTTTTTACAGATGCCAGAGTTTAAAATATATGAATTATATTTTTAGATAATTGTGGCAGACAATTAGCAGACCAGTGGTAATTATTTAATATAGATGTTGCGTTGCAGTACAAAGGGATGCACATGAGATCACTAATTGATGAGGCACTTTCTAGAGGGACATCACCTAATCAACAACAAGCCCCTCCAGCATATGCTGTACAAGATCAGAACTACGCTCAACCGCAACAGCTTTCTGCTATCGATGATGAACTTTCAAGATTCTTAGACCAGCTTAAAACAAACATCAAGATTGTAGGATGCGGCGGAGGCGGTACAAATACAATTGGTCGTATTGTTGAAGAAGGCATAACCGGTGCTGAATTGTATGCAGCAAATACTGATGCCCAGCATCTTTTAGCTGTAAACGCGCCTCATAAAATTCTTTTAGGGAGAAGGTGCACAAGAGGTCTGGGTGCAGGTGCCTTGCCAAGAGTAGGGGAAGAAGCTGCAGCCGAAGCTGATGATGAATTGAGAAGAAGTCTAATGGATGCCCACATTGTGTTTGTAACTGCAGGTATGGGCGGCGGGACCGGAACCGGATCAGCACCATATGTTGCAAAACTTGCTAAGAGCATGGGTGCGCTTACAATCGCTGTCACCACTATGCCTTTTGAAGGCGAAGGCCGCATGAGGATGGAAAACGCAATTTGGGGATTAGACAGATTAAGAGAGTCAGCCGATACAGTAATCGTTATTCCAAATGATAAA